>Ga0209358_10000549_pt1 | contig 32568 bp, 24 predicted proteins | sample LauGreFa1BDMLBSN_2_FD_187574 | JGI IMG/M metagenome (GOLD analysis project Ga0209358, IMG submission 187574) | Freshwater lake microbial communities from Lake Michigan, USA - Fa13.BD.MLB.SN (SPAdes) (version 2) | ecosystem: Environmental > Aquatic > Freshwater > Lake | place: Lake Michigan, USA... | reverse complement strand
GAAACCGGAGTTCACCATGGAAGAATCCGAAATATTCACACAACAAGAGTTTTGTGAAATTGAGCTGGAATTGGACAATTCGCGCGTCGGTGTTGGAACTGCATTTGATAACGTCGATGCTATTATCAAAGAATTAGAAACGGCAATTCGCGTGGTTTTATCGGGACTCCAAGATACCAAATATCCGACACCCTATGCCGAACACGACCGGGTATTACAATCGTATATGCGAGTTGTTCATGGTGATACATATGAGCCCAGGCGCATTTTCCCGGATGATTTTATTGGACCCAATTCACACACACTCCAGTTGAGCAATATAGTTGAACCGGACCAGACATCAAGTGTCCCGAATATTCGCACAAATTATTGCGCAACGGACAAAGCGGATGGTGAGCGCAAAATACTATATATTGATACACATGATGGGCGCATTTACCTGATTAATACCAATATGTTGGTCCAGTTTACTGGAATGACGTGTTTGGAGAAGACGGACTGGGGAACGATTATGGATGGAGAGCACATTATGTATAGCAAGTCGGGCAAATGTATTAATCATTATGCGGCATTCGATATTTATTATGTCGGCGCAGGAAATGGCCGTATATCATCGGTGCGCCACCTGGATTTTGCGTGGTTTGAAGAACCGACGACAAAAGAAGATTTGGCAAAATACCGGCTTCTGCTCATGAAGATGAAAATCAACGGATTAAAACTGAAACGACCTTCTAAAGTCGGCTCCGAAGAGGACTTAAAAATAGTTCCAAAGATGTTTTATTTACCCGACAGTACGACAAACATATTTAGCATTTGTTCGACGCTTTTGTCAAATATCAAGGATGGGTCGTATCCATACAATACGGACGGCATCATCTTTACGCCAATCAATATTGGTGTTGGTGGCAGCGCACCCGGAAAAGCGGGTAAACTGAAGAAGTTTTCGTGGCCTCTCTCCCTCAAATGGAAACCGCCTGAATATAATAGTATTGAATTCTTGGTGTCATACAAGAAGGACAAATCGGGTGCCGATGCTGTTTATACCGAGTTTGAAAATGGCACAACCAATTTGCGCCAATATAGAACACTCGAATTGCGATGTGGATTCGATGTCAAGCGCCACATTTCGATGGACCCATTCATGGCATTGCTGGAAGACGAGGTGAAATATGTCGATGATGAATTGGACAATGAAGACGCATACCAACCCGTGCCATTCAAACCGAGTTTGCCGTATGACCCCGACGCGTGTTATGCCAATATCATGTTGGTGAAAGACGCCGAAAACCAAGAAGGCAATATGATGACTTTGGAAGGCGAACGATTTGAGAGCAAGATGATTGTGGAATTCTCATATGATTTGACTAAAGAGCCTGGGTGGAGATGGGTGCCATTGCGCGTCCGCCACGACAAAACGTACAGTTTACGCGCAGGAAACAAGAATTACGGCAATGCTTACCACGTCGCCAATGACAATTGGAAGTCGATTCATTTCCCCGTGTCCGAGCAAATGCTTAGTGGAAACGAGGAAATCAAACAGGATAGTACGGATGATGTCTATTATGATAATGCGCATAACACGGAGGAATCACGCACAATGGGACTCCGCAATTTCCACAATTTGTATGTGAAAAAACGCATAATTGGCGCTGTTGCCAATCGCGGCGATTCGCTGATTGATTACGCCGTCGGCAAAGGCGGTGATATTTCCAAATGGAAAGGGTCGCGACTCGGATTCGTGTTTGGCGTGGATTTGTCAAAAGACAATATTTACAATCAAATGGATGGCGTTTGTGCGCGATATTTGAAGGAGAAGCGCGACTCGCGCGGACTCTTTGATGCGATTTTCCTCCCGGCAGATAGTCGTCTCAATTTGCGAAATGGGGATGCGTTTTACAATGAGAAAGAACGCTCAATCGGTGCGGCCATATTGACTAAATCGACCGGACCAAAACCACAGTTAGGGAAAGCAGTTGAAAAGAGTTTTGGCGCGGGTGTCAATGGATTCAATATCGGGTCGTGCCAGTTCGCGATTCACTATTTCTTTGAAAACCAGTCTGTCCTACACAATTTCTTGAGAAACGTGTCAGAAAACACTGGAATCAATGGATACTTTGTTGGTACTTGTTATGATGGCGAGACGGTGTTCAAGAAGCTGGCGAAAACCCCGGAAGTGACGATTTACTCGGATGGTCGCAAGATATTTGAAATCCAGCGAAAATATGAGCAAACCGGGTTTCCCGCTGATGAAACCAGTGTCGGATATGCAATTGATGTGTTTCAGGAGTCGATCAATAAATACGCAACTGAGTATTTGGTCCATTTTGGATACTTGGTGAGGGTGATGGAAGACTACGGATTTGTTTTGGCGGGGGCCGAAGAACTCCAAATCAACAACTCGGATATGTTTGAAACCCTGTACAATAAAATGATATATGAAGTGAAAAAATATCCCGAATCTGCGCATAGTTATGGAAAAGCGCCTCTAATGACGGCCGAGGAAAAGACGATTTCGTTCATGAATCGGTATTTTGTGTTTAAGAAAATCAGGTCGGTTGATGCGGCTAGAGTATATAAGCAGCTGAAAAGTGCCAAAGTTGAAGAGGTCTCGGCTATAGCTGAGGCCAATGAATCGAAACCAGAGAATCGTGTTCGACGTATATGCCAAGTCATTCTAGAAAAATACGAGCCGATTGATTTAGGTGAAGTTGTTCTTGCTGAAGACAAAGGTAAGTCCGATGTAAAAGAGGTATTATCTGACGCTAAAGAGGTATTATCTGACGCTATAGAAGAAGAGGCTTTGCCTGAGGTAGATGTAGAAGGTGATAAAGGAAAAAAACCCCGTTGTAAGACTGGCACCCGGAGATATAAACCTCTCGGACCCGATTGTTATACGGATGAACAAATAGCCGCACACAAAACGCGCAAACGTGTGTAATTATTTTCGTTGAGGGACTTTAATTCTATATTCAGTTTCTTGATATTTCCACAACCTGAGTACTTGTCTTCGTTGCACAAGTGTTTGTGGAGTCGGTACTTGACCTGGCGCAAAATTATCGGCAAATGTATTCTCTTTTTCACAATTTCGCATCGAATATGCGCAATAATCAACATCTTCATCATCTCTCCTCCCTAAGAGAGGAGGCGTTTCAGAGTTCATATTTTTTAAATATCGTGTCCAGAGCAGGTTTCCAAACTTATTGTAATAACGCTGGTCATGTGAATATTGAATGTAATCAAACATATCTTGTATCGATAAATCTGGATACAAGATGTTTAGAACCAACGCAACAAAGGTTCCAGTTCTTCCATGTCCGCCACTACAATGAATATATACGCGTTCACCTGACAATATCATGTTGGCGATTTCGGAGCATTTTTGCTTAATAATGTCGTCATCGGTTATGTTCATGTCTTTCACGGGGATATGTATGAAAGATTCGGGTGTCAATGAGCGCGCATACTCATAATATTGTAATAAATTGGTTCCGTATTCCGCATTCAAACAAACAAAACGTGTGATTCCGGCATTTTTCAATAGAGTTAGATCGGTGTCTGAGCAGATGTATCCGCCACATAAGAATATTTGGGGAATTATCCAGTTGGATACTTGCGTTGGACCAGTAAAGTTGGCGTCTTTTTCTTGTTCGTTGAAACACAAAATTGAATCGTTTATCCAGCTGTTGCTTTTTTCCAGATTGAGTGGTGGCAATGTTATGGTATTTTGTGGAGTAGCATTGGTTTCGAATGTACATTTCCAGATGGGTTTTGGTTCCTCTATTGTAATTGTTTTTTCAGCGTCTGACAAAGTTGATTCTTCAATAATATCACCAAACATGAATATGTTATTTGGAGCTGCGTCATTTATAAAATTATTGCTTGGCGAAGAATTATCAATATTTGTCCAGTCACACGAAATGCTTTTTTCTAAAGAATTATTTGATTCCATTTTACTAAATATATATTTTTTGTGGTGTTAATATTTATTAACAAATATTTCAATTTTTTATGAACCTATTCAGTTGTATTGTCGTATATAATACTTTTTGTCGTATATAATACTTTTATCGTATATAATACTTTTTGTCGTATATAATACTTTTGTCGTATATAATACTTTTATCGTATATAATACTTTTATCGTATATAATACTTATAAATCGACATAAACATATTTACTAGTAATTACTAGACGAAACGACATATCATGATTCATACATTGCCCCAAGTATCTGGCGTTTATTGGAATAAAATTGCATTAAATCAGAGTGATATAACTCCACCACAATATTTATCATATTCATTACACAAGTTTGTCACAGAAATCAAAGGCAAGATTGACGAATGTGTTGAAGATTGGGACGCATATAAAAAACACACAAATCCATATGAATATATTCATAGCAGCAGCAGCAGTAACCGCATAAGTGTTTGTAAATATCGCCCAATATCACGGGCATTTTTCAAATTAGTCGAAATTATTGATATTTTGAAAATATCCCAATTTGATAATGCCGCAAAACAAATAACCATGTTTGGTCTTGCCGAAGGGCCCGGTGGGTTTATTGAGGCCGCGCATTATTACAACAAGAATCCACATAGCCGTTTTTACGGAATGACAATCGAGGACCCAACCAATCAAGATGTTCCCGGGTGGAAGAAAGCACGGGGGTTTCTAAAACACAATGAAAATGTGATTTTAGAGAAAGGCGCAGATGGAACGGGAGACCTCCTGAGTATCACCAACTTCAACTATGTTGTCGATAAATATCGCGGATCGATTGACTTTATAACGGGCGACGGCGGATTCGATTTTTCTATGGATTTCAATAACCAGGAAATATCAATGACCAATTTACTCTTTGCGCAAATTGCGTATGCCGTTTGTTTACAGAAACCAGGCGGGTCGTTCGTTCTAAAATTATTTGACTGTTTTTACAAACCAACCAGCGAGATGTTGTTTTTATTGGCATCCATGTATACCCATGTTCATATTGTAAAACCAAACACGAGTCGTGCGGCCAATTCGGAGCGATATGTCGTGTGTACGGGCTATAAACTCACGACAACCGCAGATATGCAAAAGACATTTGGTGCCATAATTGCCGAGATGAATCCGGCATTATACATTCGCAGCTTGCTTTCCGTAAAAGTCCCGCTCTATTTCTATAGTAAAATAGAGGAAGTCAATGTGGTTTTTGGGCAAAATCAACTGGACAATATATACACGACACTTGGTTTAATAGAAACGCGCGCTAAAAAGGATAAAATCGATCATTATGTCAGGCAAAATATACAAAAATGTATTCATTGGTGTATTCGGCATAATTTTGATTACAATGAACCCGTTCCCGAAAACAACGCAAACATGTTTTCAAACAAGAAATATGTACAAATACAAGCCATATAAAAATATGGGCACATGAATAATAATATACAGATGAATATTATTGTTCAAACATACAGCGAGAAGAATGAGGGGAGAGCCGCTGAATATGAGACGTGTTTATTAAATAACCTGAACCATTTTAATGTGAAGATGGTACATAACTTGTACGAATCAGAAGAGACGATTTGTGAAAGTGTGCGGAATCATCCGAAATATCGCGGTGTCAAATGGGGAAAACGAATGACCTATGCCGACGCATTTGAGTATGCCAGAACCCATATTTCAACAGATGAAATTGTGGGAATCATCAATCTGGATATTTACATTGCTTTGGCATTTGACTACCAGCAAATGACATCTGTACTTTGTACCAAAAACCACTTTTTAGCACTGTCAAGACACGAACACGGGGCGGAAATACGTATGGACCCGGCGTTTGCCAATATTCTACATTCGAATACCCAAGACGGCTGGTTTTTCAAGAATCCGGTGCTACAAGGTGATTACAATATAGAACTGGGGCGTCTTGGATGTGATAATGCTATTGCAAAGAAGTTGAAAAATGCGGGTTACGTTGTGCTGAATATTCCGGAACGATTTGTGATTGTTCATATTGACACGGTTCGTGGTAAAACTGGGAGCAATTTCATGGAGCATCATAAGGATGATGCCGTTATTTACAATGATGGATGGCTGGTTCCCAATTATGACGTAATCAAATACAGCTCGGCGGACACTCTAATGAATGAAATGAAGTTTAATGAAACTGAACGTGTGTTGATTCTTAGTGAAATATTTAACTGCCGGATAAAGCTTAATAATAAACCGAGTGCTACTGCCAATAGTAAAATATAATTGTTTGTGTAATTTAGACAATCGTCAATAACACATCAATCAATTCATTTTTGCGCATTCGGGGGGTGCTTTCTGTTGCTAAACCGCGACTTACAACTAGGCGTCTGATAGATTTGATGTCCATCTTTTTATAGGACTCCTTGGTTTCCGGGTTGAATAAATCCCGGAATGACTCGTTATTTTTTGTAGTTGACATTTCACTATCGGATTCCAAATCCGATTCATTGACATCAATTTTGGAGATTGTTTCTGGTTGATTATCGACATTGGTGAGTGTAAAAACATTGGGTTCTCGGGCATCCAATACTTCAAATGTGCTCGATTGTGGCATATCTGAATCAAATTGGTCGTCGATTTCGTCAGTGATATTAATATCGGAATCAATGGGTCCGGATAAATTAACATTCACGATTTTAACGTCGTTGTCATCAGCATCATCAGCATCAGCATTTGACTCGTCGTCAGCATCAGCATCTGACTCGTCGTCAGCATCAATGTCGTGCAAATCATTATAATTTTCTTCTAAATGTATTTTGATTCTATCATCTTGGTTTTCATGTTGATAGAAGTCAGTCATTGTGCGATTCTGGACAACTTCGGCTTTCAATTGCATATGCTGTACAAAAACATCGTGAACTATCTCTAAACATTTAGTGTTTTTCTGCTCAATGTCGGCAATTCGTTTTTTAAAATAATATACTAATAAGCCAATCGCAATGACCAAAATGGCTAAACTAAATAACAAAATTGACTCAAAAACAATTTCCATTTATTATAGCAAAGTAAAAAAATAATGGTTAATGAAACGCGCAATCATTATCTTTGGCAATAATATATCAATGGATTCGAATCAACAATTCCCAATGGCCGTTTCCGAAAATACAACTGCCGGAATTAGTAATCAAATTATCATTTTTGTTCTTTTAGCATTGCTGATTTTGTCGTTTTTAGGAATAAACTTATTAACAATGTTTGGTTCGCTAGTTGAAATGGTGACATCAATTGTCGGTCCATTAATTGCGCAACTCCTCTCTATATTTGGTTACACAACTGGAAGTGTTCTCAATAAAACCGCAGATGTTGTTGGTGATGTTGCTAAAACCGGCGTCGATGTAGCCGAAGGGTCTCTCCAATCTGTTGGCAATATATTGAAAGATGCCAGTCGAAAATACGTTGACCCCAGTGCCGCCACCAATTTAGATACCGTGCTAAATGTATCGCCTACAACCTATAATGACCCTGCGCCATCTCCTTCCGAGAGTCCTATTCAGAAACCAATTACTGCTGGTAAAAGTGGGTGGTGTTTAGTAGGTGAATATGAAGGCAAGAGAGGATGTATTCAAGTTGGTGAACAAGACAAATGCATGTCTGGGCAAATATTTGGCACACAGAATGCGTGTTTGAATCCTGGGGCTTTTACTGGCCAAGGCCAAGGGTTAGGCCAAGGCCAAGGCCAAATGGGTTCTACTCGTTAAATAATATAACCAATTAAAACATAAATATATCGTGTTTATGTTTTATAATTATGCCGCCAATGTACGATGTGTATGTGTATAAATTAACAAATGGCAAATATTTGCTCTATCCAGCGCTTATCTGTAATGATAATTGCGAGCATGATGAATCTAATAAAGAATGCGCATTCTTGTATAATGACTTTTTACGTAATACCAAAATTGAATCCCTAGAGAAAATCAAGACAAACATAGAGGCATGGCAAATTGATGGACTGGTACATCTTTACATGCATCTTTTTGGCATTGAAAACGTACGCGGCGGCCGATACCGCACGGCCATCTTATCTGATGAAACAAAAGAGGCAATCTCCCACTCTATCAAGTATTTTACCGATGGGTTGGATGAAGACCGACAAGAAATCGAAAAATACTATACTTATGCCAATACTATTGTATCTGACCATGACTCAATTGATTCACAGTATGTAGAGTATAAAAACCTCGAACAACGCAGAGACAATTATAAAGTGAATCGCAATTTATTGAATGAGCTTGATTGGCTAAAATGGATTATTGAAACACCCGTTGAAAGATTTTTTGACGTGAAAGAGCGATATTATGAGCTGATTGACAATTTACGCGCTATTTATAAAAAATATGTAGAGACATTTGAAGACACGGCTCCTAAAATTGCGTCTGTTTACAGTGTTTACCAACCATTTTTTGTTGAAAATCCTATGGTAGGAGAATTAGTAGAATCACAATTGTCAAATCCAATTACTTTTTTGGATTCGCGCGTTATATTTAGTGAACGAAGCAAATATTGGCTGGATTTTTGCCCCAAAGACCAATTATTTTTGGATATTTTTAGTATGATGGTCTATACATTTATCAATCGCGAGGACGAAATCATTTTTGATATGTCGCAAATAGATATTCAAAAAATAGAGGCTCTGCGAAAAATTAGGGAGATTGACCTGTCAAAGATGGTAGTTCAATAATTGACGTTGATGGTTGTGTTGTGAATGTCATATTTGTAGTAAACTTTTTAGTATTGTTTGATAATATTCGCGGGTCATTTGAAAATGGGATTAAATTAGAATACAAAGTTGCAGTATCCGTTGTAATTCTACCAATAATTGATATTATTGGTTCAATTATGATATTATATGTATTTCCAGCAGCAGTTGATAGCAATAGATTTCCAATAGTAATATTTCCCAAATAAATCGCACCTGAATAAGGGCCTCCAATCAATGAACCACTAATATTTGCCGAACCATTTGTAAAAATATTCGGATCCAATGTTATTGTTGGTGTAGTTGTCAATGTAACTTGTGTACCGCCATAGAATACTTTTACAGAGGCTTGTGTAAATGAAACCGCCACATCAAAAACTTGCAAGGCATTCGATGACCCATCTAAATAAAGGCCAATCGATGTTCGCAAAGTATATTTATATTGCGTATTGTCAATTGGAGTGCGAATATTAATAGTGAAAATATTTGGCTGATTTGACAATAAGTTTGTATCGTATTGAGTACGCCACATATCGGTTTCTTCTTCATTGTTGATTCCGAGGGCTTGCTGTTGTGTGTTGTAATTATACAGGGGCACTCGCGGATCCAAATATAGTGGAATCTGGGGTCCAGGAATACCAGCACCCGTAGAATATGTAACCACGTCTTCACAATTGGTGTCGGCATTATTAATTCCAGATAAATATGCGGCGGAATATGTGCGACGTTGATATGCGCCGTTCACAATTTGGAGCCATGATTGTGTCTTTGTTATACGAGTATTTGCGGTTTTATTGTATTTGAGGACTTCAGCCTTGCGGCGCATATCCAGCTGTTCTTTGGTCCAACCTTCGCTGTATGGATTCGACGGAGTATATCGCGGGGGTGGAATATTGAATATAAGCCCGTTGCGGCGATTTTGGTCAATAGTATTACAATTGCTCATATGAATATATATTCTGTGGTTGAATATATATTCTGTGGTTGGATTATTTGCCACAATAAAATCCTTCACCCATTTTGTACATGGTAATTAATGCCGGGAGTTTCCAATAATATGTAAATGACGCGCCATAAATAAATCCAATTGTCATATGTGCTCCAATCCGAAACCATATCTCAAATACGTTCTTATTCTTTTGAACATGGTATAGTTCATGGAGTCCAAAAAATACGCTAAATAATCCACCATTTACTATGAGTTTTTGTGTTTCTATTGAAAAAATATTTATTATACTCATACTCTCTATTTGGTTCTATTAATTATTTGTATCTATGTCATTTTTGGTATGTTAGATTTTGGATGAATACCAATTTGAAGATAGATAATTGTAATTGGATGACCCTGTGACGGAGAAGTCGTCTATTTTAGAAGGAGTTAGCGTTGGACCGCTATTCACAATGGCATTTATCTCAAATACATTCAGAGATTTATTGAAATATCGCAAATCTGAGAGCTTTCCTACAAATCCTCCATTCTGGCAAAGATATACATCCGAGAAATTTTGACGCGGGATTGATTCAAGATCTTTTCGCTTAGTCAATGTTCCATTAATGTATACATCCATTACTCGATTCTCAACACGAATAGTTGTATTAAACCATTTCTTGATAGGCACATTTGTTATATCAATTGTCTGGGCTTGGTTGCTCAAATTATCCATATTTCCTATTTGTGTATATGAATCCATAAACACACGGAGACTAATACTACCATCGTTATTTTTATATGTATAGAGTCCAGGAGCATTGTAAGTTTTGTTCAGCGTGCTTTCTGAAACCGGTAAGTTTGTAGACGCATTAATTACATCAAAATCTTTTGATGTATTAATGATACCTTTGCTGAAAATGTGTTTCAACTGATTATTTTTATCAATTCCGTCTAAATTAAGCCATATACTGTATGTAAACTCTAATCCAGATTTTGCATTTTCCGACAAAAATATTGTTGTATTTTCTGTTCGAGGGTCCTGTTTAATTTCTTTTGCGGAATTGCCATTCAACATACCTTTTACCAAATATGGCGATTGACTCGGAGAAAATATATATGAAATAATTATCATCCCCAGGCGAAACAGAAATAGAAATCCAATGAGGACAATAATTACAAATGAGAATTTGGCTACTATTGTATTTGCATCTAAAAACTCTTTTCCAGCATCGGCAGCAGATGTGGATGAAAAGTCATTCAATGAATTGCCAATCGTATTACGAATATTAGATACTTGGTTTCCGATATTACCAACAGATTCTGACAACGTTTTCTTTGCGTCAGTTGCTGTTTCTGTTATTTTTTGTAAATTGGGTATATTCACATTTTGGTTTTCTGGTTCGGGGTTCACAGACATTACTATATTTATACATAATATTTTGGTTTCAAAATATTATTTACATTCGCAATTCGACGGTTTAAACCGATGAACATTTATACCGGCACACAAAGTGCCGGTATAAATGGTTATCGGTCTTGAACCTAGAAGAAAAAATGGCACTTTGTGCCATTTTAATTCTTTGACGGTTTAAAAAAGATTGAACTTACTGTATTCAATGTTGTCCTTTTTAAGTGACACATCCATTCCGAGACTTCCTAAATATTTAGAAACTTGACTTTCGCCATTTCCTGCGGAATATTTAGTCCAAGCAGTTTGCGGGTCTGTTGCCTTTGTTGTACGAGTCAATTTCGCTAAAATTGTTCCGTTGCTTGTTCCAAAAGTTATAGGACCAGCGGTTGAACTAGGAGGATAAATACCATCGGATTCCTTGATAGATTTTGTGAGTTTGCCGTTTATATATGTGTCAATATAGTTGTTGGAAACGCTTACAATAACATGAACCCAAGTTTGAACGGGGAAATTATCAGTGACAACAATGGTGCCTTTCTCATTTGCTTGTCTGGCGCCGGTACAGAGATTAATTGAACTACCAGGAACAAAAGCATTATTTTTAACATAATCAATTTTTAATGTTGGACTAGAATCTTCAATATAAACACCAATATTGTTAACAATTACCGGATTGGTAGTATACGTAGGAGCAGCATTAGCAATACCATCAGTACATGTACCATTAGCTTTATCAGAAGGACGATAAAACAGAACTTGTTTTGTTCCACCATATTTGCCAACATTCACCCAGAATTCATATGAATATATAGACGAATCTGGTTTTATGATATTAGCAACCTCAATTGGTGGTTGCTGAGTTGTCAAATCCATTTTGTCTGATAACAGGTTTTCGCCCGTTGAATAAAAGAAATAGAAATAAATAATTAACACAATAACAACACCCAAAATAATCAATGCTGGATTCATTCTTATATAATTTTAAAATACTTTATTTATGGTTAGTCTCGATAATATAAAAACAACTATACCAAATATAATAATGGATTCTGTCGACTTTTGTGAAATTAATGATATGCGTTCACCGGCCGACTTTCGTGGAATCAGTTTTTCTAAATACAAGAAAACCGCAGTAAAAGACGCATTTGTCGAAAATATGCTAAATGGCAAAATCGAACCCGCATGTAATTGGGCCGCAGAATTGGTTTGCGCCGGTCATTATCTAGAACTCTGGGAAAACATCCTCTATTACATGGCAAAACACATCCATATTGGGAACCTCAAGCTGGTATGTTATCTCGAAAAGCGTTTCGTGGTTTTCAAAAATATAATGATGAGTGGAGAGGTTGTATCGCCTTTGGACCATCGTAATAACCCCACAATACGAAATATGTTTGCCGAGATTGTCAGCGTATTGTCGCTTTCCACGAAGAAACATAGTCCCGAGCCAATTAAAATAAATCGCGAGGAAGAGTTTGATATGACGCAAATGACTGAACGTCTTGTTGCGCCGAGTATTGATTTTATTAAACCGATTTTCAAACCAAAAGACCCCAAAGAGGTATTTATTGCGCTAAATGAGTTTGCCTACAATTTATCAGGTGAGAGGCGGAATACCATTGTCGCCTGTTATTGGATTGAATGGATTGTCGAGTTTGATGCCATTTGTAAGAAACGCAAACAAGTGTGTGAATGCGAATTGCGCGAGTTTGTAAATGTAGAGCGTAAATTGGCTCGAGATCTCATTTGGTTAATTTGGGATGTGCTTTTTTATTATATGAAAGAGAGGCAGAGTCCGCTTATTGAAAAGGTGATGGGCTCTCTTTTAACCTTGTTTTCTCTCCATTATACGAATGCATGTTGTCGGAAGCGGCGATATATATTGTATTTTGCGGTCTCGCTCTGTACGGAACAAATTGCGACAAATACCGAGCTTGTTTCCGATATGCGCGTAGTTGAATTGGCTGTGAAAAATATAAATAGCATTTACAAGACGATTAAAAAGACGGAAGAGACACCGAAAACGGATTATTTGTTTTCGGGGCTTGATAAACGTGCCTCCGCAGCCAAGGCAATGTCGCAAATAAAAGCCGTTAATTCTGTGAATATTTCTGGACCTAAGTAACATGATGAACCCGTTATTCTTCGACCATTTTACACAGGAGTGTCTTGGTATTCACAATTTTGTATTTATTCACAATGAGTGTGAAAAACGCATATTCAAATAGCCCAACCAGTACAATGAAACGGCTGGTTTTCCCCATATGTTTTACAAACTTGGATGTTTTCCAGTAATATGAGGCAAAAGACTCAGGAGCCAAATGCGTGTTTGTGTCAATTTGAGTTGGGCATGTAGGTTGGTCATCCGTTTTCTTATAATCGCTCTCCACCAATAAAGTTCGCGAATTGTGTTGTGACATGGTCCCGCCGGTAATTGGTGTTAGATATTGTTGACGTATACGCCAAATATCGCGCAAAAATATCATTAGCAATATGATGGTAAGTATTCCAATAAATCCCATACACTGGAGCCAAAGTTTATGGTTGTAATTATCGATGCGGTGTTGTCCTTTATTGCATTCGAGCTGGTCCTCTATGTAATGGACGATTAGCGATTTGTTTTGGATATTGGTTGTATATTCGCTTATGTCGAACAAATTATATATTAGGGTTTTTTCATATGGCATAATGTAGTAGATGTAAAATAGGATTTCGAATACAATTACAAAATACAAGTGGATAAAAATGATTGTCATTATGTGGAGTTAAGTATTTACACACACATTGTGTAAATACTTTTTGTTTCTTATTTGTTGGAGAGGGTCAGAGCCAAGCAATTGGGGGCATAGCTTTTTCAGCCAATCAATTGGGGGCATAGCTTTTTCAGCCAATCAATCCCCTTATTGGGGCATAGCTTTTGGTCCCAGATATCTCGCATTTCCAATATAAAATAAATGTGATATATCTAGAAATCTATAATACGCAAATCTTGTAATATATTTGATTATAAATGGAAGCACACCAAATATTAATAATATTATAACAATTAAAAATGTGCTATATGTTTCCCGATTCAAATATAACGAAACCGCAAATAAAATAAATATTACATAATAAAGTAAAAAAAGAATATTATTTGTATATTGTGAAATTACTTTGTCTTGTATAAAATTGTTTCCAATGCGGTAATTTATCATTGTTTTTGATTCAAGTTCATTAATTGCCTCTTTTACAGCTACAAGTTTATTATTATCTACCATACTATATATTTGTTAGACAGATTATTTTGTGTATGAATGATAATTATTTGTTTTATAAGCCTCAAATGATGTTATTTGTTTAGTGTCAAGTTCTGTCAGAGGCTTCTCGGTCCTAGGTACATCAACCTTTTTACTTAATATCAATACCTTTTTTGAATCAGCGCTTTCTAAATGTTGGTACAATATAACGCTATAAATTAGTCCGGCACTGAGTAATAACATACTTGCGCTGTTCAAAACTAAATCCGATACTAATTTATATTTGTTCATTATTTGGAGTCCAAATAGCATAGCTACCATTAATCCAAGAACAACATATATATTGTTGTAAACCAGTTTACCATTAACATATCCTGTTTGAAACCCTTCTATGTCAAGCTCGGTTTCAAACCCATCATCATATTCAATTAAGCATTTTCTTATTCTATCGCGGTAACAGTTATCCTTAATTTTTGTACTTTGACATAATGTTTCTGCATCAATATAACATTGTGCCTTTTTTTGTAAAAAATCTCTGGTTATTTTTGGAATAGTAATGTCATCTGGGTATTTGTTTAATAAAATATAATTATAATATGCATTTTCAGTTTCATATTTTGGTTCTAAAAACGCTAATTTTGTATCGGGGTTTTTATCACTATTAATTGTCAAAATAGTCGCTTTGTATGGTGGTCCTCCCGGATTGGAAAAGTTGGTTTGTTTTTTATCATTTGCGGAGATAAACTGCAGCCCTTTTATTTCAACGTTTTCTGATGGAATTGCAATAAACTCAATCAATGGACAATTCGCAAATGTATACGAATCAATATAAGTAATATTCTTTCCAAATATAATTTCTTTTAGATTTGGGCAATCGCAAAAATGTCCATAATTTCCATCACCAATATGCGGACTTTGTTCAAGTCTCACTATTCCATTTCCAATTTTTAAGCTCTCCAATAATTTACAACCTTGAAAACAATATATTCCCATTTTAATTACATTATTCGGAATTATAACATCTTTGACTTTTTGAGAATAAGCAAATGAATAATGGCCAATGCTTTTTACATTCTTGGGAATATTAATAGCTGTAAAATTATTACTAAAAAATACCCAGTCACCGATTGTTTCAACCGAATCTGGAATAACAATTTCGGTCATGGCTGGAAAAGCCAGAAGTAACATATTTTTGGGACTACTCGGATGTTCCGTATCACCAGTTACTATTTCGCCTATTGTTTTTAACCCTTGTGGCAGGTCAATTTTTATAATATTTTTGAATATTTGTGAAGCAAAATATGTTTTAATTTTTGTTATTGTAACAATGTCTAGGCCTAAATTATCATTCCAATAATCAATGTAAAAATCGATGAATATAGAGGTACCACTTGATGTTTCTATAAGTGCCCGGTCTATTTTTTCTATATTTGTATCATCGCTACTAAGAACGATTGTATTTACACCATTAACCATCGTTTGTGATTTATTTACAAGATCTATACCGTAAAATGTGATGCTTTTTAAATAATTATAATACGTTTCCGGCATATCATTTGGTTTAATAAAATAAACGGATAAAACACCCATATTATATATATTTGGCATACAGATTATTTGTGGAAAATGGGGTGACTAATTCGCCATCGCTCTGTTCTAATGTTGTGAATGAATCTTGGCCAACAGGGTATGTGGACAATGTTTCGGGAACATATACGAGTCGTCCAGTAGTTACATAATTCGGGTCGGCACGTACAACACGTCTTATAACAGGAGGACTTGAAGTAGTATCTAATTCTATATTTCCAGGACCAACTGGTAACCAATCATATGACCCGTTTTTTTTGCGACAATATTTATAGTTTGCCGAGTTTTTTAAATAATTTATTGCATCTGTTGCGGTAATAGCGGCCTGAGCTGCTAAGCCGGTTGAAGAATCAGCTTTTACTAATGCTACCTCAGTAATTGCCGCGGTGTCCTTGCCACCAAGACTCAATTTACCAGTAGTTATTTCCATGGGAACTTTATCCGCCGGAACCATTTTTGAATAACAAACACCGTACATTTTATTGTAAATAGTCTCGGCGCTATTACATTTGCCATCATTTTCCGATGCTATTCCTCCTAGATTACCCGACGAGATTTTGTCTTTGAACTCTTTGTCTAATTGGGCCTGGCTCTTTGTCGGCGCATCTCCAAAATCAATTTCACTAAAGTTCATATTATTACGGCGCATAATATCAGAATATAACAACAAACTGTAAATAAGCCCGGCGGATACAACTACCGCAATCAATATATCCAATACAACGTCCGGAACAAACTCAAATCGGTAAAGCATCTTTATAATGACAACACCAAGAAGCATCGCAACTATCACGGCATAGATATTATTGTATGCGCGTTGGCGTTCAGTAGCACTGGATGTTAAAGTGATGATGCGTTTTCTTTCTTCTTCCGCATTATCAATTGCGGTTTTGCGATCATTTATACGGTCTACTTCATCCGATAACACGTCAACAATAGTAGTAGTAGTCATTATATATATTTGCCTATAAATAGTTGGCTCATCTGGATGATATATATATTGCCGAAATGAGCAGAGTTGTCATTGTAAGAACCGATGCGTAAAACAGGTTTTTTTCTTCTTCTAAATACATCTTGTTATCGTGTTCTAGACCATCATTCATATCATTATATCGTGGTCGCAAAGAACGGATTTCTGGATTCCCGGCATCATCATTTGAATCATAATCGTATTTTTGGTTATCTGATATGCTCGTTTTTAATTTAGTGTATTTTATATATTCGCTGTTTCTACTTAAATCAGTCATTCTATAAAATGACTACATATAAAATAGTCATTTTATGCTAAGCTTTACTCAAGCTCGGTAAAAATTAGAAACAGAAGTACTGTTCCCAATGTTGCCCAAACTACGGTTGTATATGATTCGGTAGTGTATCCAATATCCTTACTCGGAGGATTTGTTTTTAAATCTTTCAATCTATTGTCTAAATCGCTGCGATAATTTGTCATGTCTACTTGGTATAAACGTAATTCATCTGTTACGTCTTTTGGCCTATTAGAACCAGATTCGCTTTGTGGATTACTACCACTATCAAATACTCTTTTTTCAAAATCCGGTGTAAGCGCTTCTTTACTAGTATTGTTTAGCGACGTATTTACTAAAAAAACATAGACAAGTGCCAATGCTATCAAAATATAAAATGCGTTCTTCAATTTACTGCGAGGCAAATTCATTTTGCTAAATATATATTACCAATTGATTTCCTTATTTACTGGTTCATGTAATAGATAGCGCCCAACATAATGGATATACCAATGACTAAATTGGTTGAATCCAGCACTTTTGCGGCATATTGTTGGTCGCCATCATCCAGGCTTTTTTCGGTGAGTTCTTTTGCGTCTTTGAGTTGGTATAACTTGTCGACGCTGTCCTTATAATCACATTTTTCTTTATATGCTACTTCAGTTCCTTCACTAGGAATTGAACCATCGCAGCCGGTATAATCAGTATCCGTCTTGCTAAATTGAGTAAAAACCGCATCATCGCTGAATGCCTCTACCTGCGTGTTATCTGAAAATCTCTCATAAAATGCTGTTGTCATTGTCTCGTCGTCTATTTACAATATATATTGAAAAAAACAGGCAGACAATTACACACAAACGCGATAATATAGTGACGTGATGGATGTCTGGCTTTTCCGGGTTATTTCGCAAATCTGCCCCGGTCGCAAACAAATCAACAGCGCAATTGGGTCAAAGCGCGAAATCTCGGGCAATTGCGATTTGCTCTTCAAGTTATATTTGGCAATTATCTTGTCGACCATCGTTTCCGGCTCGCCTTCGACTTTCAGGTCAGATACAATATTGTGTTGTGGTACCAACTTATGTTTCATAATATTTCGTTGTAAACGATTAATATTGTGAACGACCACAAAATATCCCTTGTTGTCATGGAGGTATCGCATCTTTGCAACCAATGAGTCATTTGGCTCGTCGTTGATAATTAGTACAAGGGTATCTTTTTTAGTAAGGATGCTTTCAGTCTCAAAAACCTCCTCGACTAAATCGTCAATTGTAGTTAATCGAATCGTGGACTTGTTCATCATGTATTTGACATAAATATTGCCGTAATCAAGGTCGCTTTTCAACAACATATCCAGTTGATTGTTTTTGGCCATTGCCTCGATTTCGTTCATTGTGAAATTCTGAAGTTCTGCTATGGAGCTCCGTTGTAAATGCCAGAACGAGTCCGTGTTTTCATAAATATCCAACAGGGTTTTTCGTGAATTGTAGATTGCAGTTAATTCTGTATTTGAAGACGACATAATGTAGATTTATATTATGTCCTTATATTTATAATTTAAAATCAATTTTATAGCTTATACCATTTTCACAACAAATGAACCGCCTGCGAGTGCTGACCCGGTTTCAAGTGCTCCGCCTGCGAGTGCTGACCCGGTGTCAACTGCGGATCCGTCAGTAAATGATACAGGAGTTTTTTTTATTTGCGGTTTGTCAAAGTTGAGTTCGCCAACAGCAGAACCTCCTGAATCAACAACTTGATTAGTTTGTTGTTGCGTATTCTCGGGAGCACTGATTTTACTATTTGGACCCGATGAAATTATAATGTTTGGATTAAATACAATTGCTGGTGAAGGACTTCCGTTGGGACTTCCAAGAGGGGTTCCTGGGTTAAAAAATGTTGGCGCCGGAGCAACTGTTCGATGATGTGTTATTTCACTGAGACCCGCAACTTTAACTTGGTTGTCCACGGTATTTTTGACAACAAGATTATTGTCGACTATGTTTACTACTGTCCATGGGTCTGTTTGGTTATTGATAAAATACACTACATCGCCGTGCTCAAACTTTTCCATTCTTAAAGAGTCTTTGCGAATCACAATCTTTCCTGTGAGAGGGTCACGATAATGGCCAATTGCCGAATCAAATGGATAGTTTTCACCGGTTTCTTCATTGTACAATGTTTCACCTTGTGAAATGTATCCTGGAGGCAGATTTTCTACATCGGAGGAATATACGATACCGGGGACGCGATTTTGTGCCAACGTTGGTATATCATATCTTGGGTATGCTTCTTCTTCTTCTTCAAAATATCCAGGTCCTGAAGATGGTTTATATATATCTTTGAAGTCGGATGACTCATAGGTGGATGACTCATAGTTGGATGGCTCATAGTTGGATGGCTCATAGGTGGATGGCTCGTAATTAGATGACTCGTAATTGGATGGCTCAATTGTGGATGGCTCTAAGGTGGACAAGTCTAACGGTGATTTATACACTTCAACCTGCTGTTTCACTGGAGCTTTAAATCCACGAATCAATTGTTTGTTCCGTTTTCGGACTTCTTCATTGTCCTGGGTTTCTATCACTTGTTTTATAATATCGCTCGGTTTACCAAGATTTGTCAACAAGTCAATGTTCTTAGAAAAGTTCATCGAATCAAATTGGTCCACATTGTCCTCGGTTATAATTGCCATTCGAATATTCATTGCTTGTAGTTCATGCATGAATAACTTGAACGCATATGGCACCCTCACAATACTGAAACTGCGGCCATATTTTGTGATTTGCTCAATATTCATCGTTTTTCCATCCAACGAGTCCGCGTATTTCACCGGTCCATCTGCCAAAGGACTGAGGAACAGATTCTTTTCCGGATTGTAAACAGCAATACCGCCCGTTTTATTACAAACGGCCATGTAAAATTGGTCTCCACGCACCAACATGGACTCGCGCAAAAAGTCGGTCGCCCCGTGTGAAATAATGGAATCACGCTCCATTTCACCGATACGCAGTCCACCATCATTGGCTCTTCCACTTACCGGTTGTCGCGTCAATTGGGTTCGCGGTCCAGTTGCTCGGAAATTGACCTTGTCCTTCACCATGTGTTTCAGGCGCATATAATAGGTTGGTCCCATGAATATTTCAGATTCGATTTTTTCGCCGGTCATGCCATTGTACAAAACCTCGTTGCCAGATGAATGTAGGCCCGCTTTCGACAAAATACGACCGAATGACGCCAACTGGCTGTCGTCCGATGTGAATGCCGTACAATCGCCATGAGCTCCATTGACTAAACACGCCTTGCCGACGATACATTCTACGAGTTGCCCAATTGTCATACGCGTGGGGAGTGCGTGAGGATTAATAATGAGGTCCGGGCGCAATCCATTGCGCGTAAATGGCATATCTGCCTCTCTTATTACCATTCCAATCGTGCCTTTTTGGCCCGAACGCGACGCCATCTTGTCACCAATTGCGGGTAGGCGCTCTTCGCGGATTCGTATTTTTGCGATTCTAGTGCCTTCTTCACCCTCTGTTATGAATGACTTGTCTACTGTTCCAAGCTGCCCCTTCTTTGTTGTCTTTGAACAATCATATGTATCCGAACCGGCATCATCTGTGCCGCTCATACAGCCAATAAGCACCACTTTCTCATCAATTTCGGTGCCCTCTCTCACCAATCCATTTTCATCCAATTTGCTGTAATCGTATCCCAGTTTGATACCGAGAACCGTCTTTTCTGATGCCTCTATGTTCCCGAACTTCTTGTAGCTATTCGTTTTCGACGACTTTTCCTCGTGGGTTTCATAGACTGAAAAATAGGTTGTGCGGAACAGGCCACGTTTGATTGCACCCTCATTCACTAGAATCGCATCCTCTACGTTGTACCCCGTATAACAGGCAATTGCAACAATGGCGTTCTCACCATAACTGTTTTCTTCGTTGTTGATGTATTCCAGGAATCGAGATTTCACAAGAGGTCGCTGACCCTGATTCAAGATGACCGCCGTCTTGTCCATTCGCATATTATAGTTGGTATGGTACAGACTCACCGCCTGTTTGCTTTGACCGCATGAAAACGAGTTTCGTGAGGCTGGGTTGTGTTGCGGGTAGATGATTAAATTGGACATCATTCCAAAAATGAGCGATTCGTGGATTTCGCAATTGGTGTATGATTTGGCGGCGGCGACGGTAACAACTTGTTCGGGTTTTATCGCAATAAGAGAGGTCTCTTCTTCGTTGGGGTCAATATATTCAATCACGGATTTCTTGTCGATGAATCGCTGATACTGGTACGGATTGCCATCGGAATCCGCGGGAATCTCGTATATGTCTCCGAGGTTGTAGAAATATTCGTAGTTGGGGGTTTCAGGCGCGCCCTTCTTCACGGGATTGAATCCATTCACCAGTTTGCGCCACGAAAGCTGGGTTTTTGGTTCAATTGCGCTAAATGACATGAGTCCGGTTTCATCATGTTTGTAAAAGATGGGGCGCATAATTCGGCCGCCATCGGTGAATATATTAATCGTATTGTGACGGATGGCAAAGCAGACACTTATAGAGAGAGGGAGCAATCCGATACGGCGGTAAAATCGAATATCGGCGACGATTTTAATGGCATCATTGCTCACGCCCGCCCAGTATCCATTCACCATGACTTTGGTCATTGTTGACAATTGTTTGGGTCGGTAGTCAGTGTTTGGCCGTATATCGGTGTATTTGCGCAACCACTGTAACATAGGTTCACGCGATATGCTGCGCGTGACATATGACATGATTGTCAGTTGTTTGTGGAGACCAATATTGCCGCCGTCGGGGGTGTCAATCGGGTCAAAAATACCCCACTGAGAACCATTCAGCACACGGGGTCCAATCAGTTTTGCCCCCGCATTCACCGCCAAATTGGTCTTGCGCAAATGACTCAGGGCCGAATTGTAAGAGAGGCGATTCAAATCCTGGACCGCGCCGATGCGTTTGGTATGTTCTGTCGACCCCCAATTACCCTTGAATGCTTTTCGGAATCCCGTTTCCAATACGCGGTTTTCACTGATTACTGCTCGATAATTATCGCGAATCAGCTTTTCCAAGTTGTTGTCGTAATTTAACCGGTCACCCAGCAATTGGCGTTCAAATCCCAGATGTATGGCCTTGTTTTGTGCTTTGTAGTACTCGCTAAACAAGTCATATAACATGGTCCCTGTGAGTTCAAGGCGTTTGTAACGATAACTATCGCGGTCAATCGGGGAATCCATGCCGCTGTAAGCCATCAACATGCGATTTGTCATGTATCCCAGGAAATACGCCTTCTCTCTGAAGTTGGTTTCCCCAATATGTGGTAGGAAATAGTCGGTCAATATTAGAAGTGCGTTGTCGGTGGTTTTCACTTTGGCAAGAAGGGCAATATATTGAAGTGCATTTGTGCGAGTCATTACTGGACCAGCGTCGTGGACACTGGGGATAAAAAGATCTACTATGCTGGCGTATTTATCGAGATCTAGAAGACATGCCTCTATGATTTCTTTGTCCGATGTTATTCCGAGTGCGCGAAATACGATGAATAGAGGCACCGGTTTCCTGACGTTTGGAATCGAGACCACAATATTCTTATTGGTGTATTTATTGGTGGCTGCCACTAAATCTATACGCAATGAGCGAACGGGTTTGGATGGGTCTTCGGATACACTTTTGATTTCGGCGGAATAGAGGGAGTCTTCCGATGTTGATTTGTTGATGCGAAGCATATTGTCGCCGAACTTTTCTTGAGGGACAATGGATTTCTCTTTGCCGTCGATGATGAAATAGCCGCCATAGTCGTTGCGGCATTCGCCCATATTGAAACGCATTTCGCGGGGGAGTCCTGCTAAAATACAAAAGTCAGACTGAACCATGATTGGAAACCGACCAAGAAACATTTTTTCGAGTATGAAGTTGGTTTTCTGTACATTGGCACCGTTTACAGACTGTTTGATATTGATGTGTTCACTTACTGTGAGAGGTTTTGCGTTAGCACTTGTGCTCGCGCTCGAGGCTTTTGTCGAAGCTTTTGCCGAAGCTTTACCTGAACCACCGTTTATCGCACCACCGTTTATCGCACCACCGTTTATCGCACCACCATCACCATAACCATTTAGCATATTCTCATCCCCATGAACATCCCCTCCCCCGTGAATATCTGACTTTACTCGTTCCTCTATTTTAGCAATAACTTCGGTGTCAGTCTTCATATTTACAAATCGAGGAATATCGTCGTTGTATTCGGTTACCCCGCTCCCTCCACGTTTCATTAAATCCGCAATTTCGGCACTGTTTAGGGTATTTAGCACTTCTACCTCTACGTCATAGTGAATTGTCATCGCATACGTCATGTTGCGTAAACGGGCCTCATTGGGAAACATATAATGGGGCGGCGTGGCGCCCGTGTTGTCATCATAGATGGTGGGTTTAGCAAAATAGAGACGGGTTCCATCTTTTCCACCAATATACAAATTACAAGTACACATAAACTCGCCAGTTGACTCGTCCAATTTAGAAACAATTTTGATTGGGTTCATGTCTTTCACAATGCGAAAAATATCACGTTTGAAAAAGTCATTATATGATTCTGTATGATGTCTTACTAAACTTTGGGGATTGTCGCGAAAATAACAATCAATTACTTTCCACACATTGTTATTGATATCCTCCATTATACAATAATACAATACAATCTTTTATTTGGTTTATGCGTGTCAATGTGAATACTCATAAAAATATGGGCAACCATTATATAAATGTCTGACTTTATGGATACCGTATTCGGCCCTCTCTCCGGAGAATATTGCTACTACTTTTATTTTTTATCCATCTTCACATTCTTCTTATTCTTGATTGTGATTGTTGGGGGTCTATACACTGGCCTCAGTAGAGGCAAGGGACTCGGATTCTATGCCAGTGTCATTGGTGGGTCTCTCGCATATTTCATCGTTTATTTTGTGAATAGGCTGATGTATTCGATATGCAAGAAGAGTCTATAAATTTGGTAACCTAATTTGATTATACTTTGTATCTACGTCGGTGTAGATACAAAATCCGCGATTATACTGACATGTAATAAACCGCAACATAACACAAGATTGCTAAAACAATAGAGGCAATCCAGATAGGGACGACCGTCTTTTGTTTGTATCCAATGCCAAATTGGCGAAACCCGCCATGTTCATTATAGATGAATCGGGGTTTAAAATTGTGGATCGCGTAAAAAAAACACAGGAATAGTATGATTGATATTACTAATTTATTTTCGCGTATTGCCGATTTACTCAACATATATCTTATTGTGAGCAAAATAAAATGGAAATTATTTGACGAATGATTCGCAGAAGTCGCATTCGCAATCTGTGATGACGCCGCGCATTTCGGGGTATACACAATCCCCGCATAGTACCGGTTTCTGATTTTTCCATATACGCTCATCATCTGCAACAATTGCCGGGTAAATGACTTCGCGCGTTTCGATTTTACCTTCGCTGTTTTTTCTTATGACTTTTGTGTGTCCCCAATACAGGGCTCGTCCAAATGTCTCGTTGTCGGTTATTTTGGAATTGGGCGGACGATTCAATTCGCCCAGCAATTCGAAATAGTTTTTCCCGGCAAATATGCCGTCGCCTCTATATTGTCGTTCCTCATACACGCAATTATCTCGGGTTTTCATAAAGTATTTACGATGAGATGATGGATAAGCCTCATCGTAAATAAGCGTGGGTGTGCGTGAGTCGTTTGTCTGGAAGATTAGTTGTTGTGCCATTTTATACTGATGTAAATTATTGAATATTTTGTTTTTATTGTGCTTGTCATTTTTTAAAAGAAAAGATTTCAATTTTATGATTTAAACTGTCGGTTTAATAGCGGTCTTCATCGCGGTCTTCCTCATAATAATTGCCATCGTAATAGTCTTCTCCAAAATCCATATTATTCATCTCGGCATCTTCTTCTGCCTGTGCCTGTCGCATAACCATCGTATCCAAATCCGTTGCGTCTACTGCCACGTCAAGCGCTGCCTCGGCCGCAATCTCATCCGCTTCGGCATCAAACAGTTCCGGGTTGTATTCATAAATACCCTTCTCTTCGCCCAAATACCATTTGCCCAATTTCAGACTCTTCACCTGGTACTCTACTTTGCGCTCATCGGGTTCCATCCTGCCGAATCGGTCCGTAATTTTCTTCTTTTCGCGCATACTTTCTTTGTGGTACTTATCAGTCAACATCCCGTAATCCAAATCAATTATTTTCTTGTTTTTCATATCGATTCCAATTATGGTAATTGCTAAATCGCATATGCGCTCCTTGAACTGAATATTGTCGGCACGCATAATATCCACCTCGTCGGCATCTTGGCGACGCAGCTCTTTCACGGCTTCGATGTTCAATTTGGCATATTTGTCGCTATCGCTTTCTACAAATATTTCGTAGAATACAGAGAGGTAGCAATACATATATATCTTATTCAATAACACTTGGTTGATTCCCGCAGGAACTTGTTCCATAAATCGTTTCAGCGAATACAACTTGTGTTTTTTGCTCGAAATTGCGCCAAATAATTTACATACAATTTCGTCGCGCTTGTATTTGTTAATCTCCGAATAGTAATCGCGAATGAATTGGTCCAACATCCCGTTGTGCTTTTTAGACAACCCCCAATGATTTATTGCCGACATATTCTTGGTTCCAATTGTCCCGGTTGTATCTTGGAGCATTGACGGTAATGCGCACAATGACATGTAGAGCGCCGATGATATGAACTCCTGTGTCATTTGCGAGTTGTTCCATGTCGTCAGATTCTCTAAATATCCCGCGATTTGCCCGATTTCTCTGCTCGTGCGTTTTCCGAATGTTTCCAAATATCTGCGTATTTCGCCCATCATGACATCATTCATTTCGGTCAAATACTCGGCAACATATGCGGACGACTTTTTGCGACCAAGAAACTCATTTATACGGGAGATGAGAGGATCAGGTACCAATCCTTCGAACGGGTCCATGAACTTGGGAGTCTTTGATTCGCTCATATCTACAACAACTTGGTTGCGATGCGCCACCATTTTCATGAGATTCATAAGAGAGTGTTCTGTTTGTGTGTGTCGTGTATCCTTCAAATGCTCAATCATTTGATTGTGCGGCATATTGTCCAGTCCAGGCGGTTTTTCTTGGCAAAATGGCAGCAAATCATCGGGTATGGGCAACTCGCTATTCAGTTTACAGTAATGGATGTATGCGCCGTAAATAGCGTCTTCTGAATAATGGAGTTTTGACGGATTTGGTGCGCTGAGCGGGCGTTTGTGTGGAGAGGCCAGGAAAGCGGGGGTCGTCAATTTGCTAAACTCCGAATACAGCTGGCCATATTTCTGGACAAAATCGGTGTTTTTCTTGATGTTCGGTTCGCGTTCTGCGAAATACGTAATCGCGGTTGATTTGAGGAATGTTTCGTCGCAACAAGCGTTCTCTAAAAATATGATTGTGCCTGTGCGCAAAATGGCGGCTTTGCCCTCCACGCCAACAATTTGATTGATATCTTCTACCACGCCATAGACATGTTCGATGATTTTCTTATAGAGGGTTCCTAGCAAGTCATGTTGGGACTTGTGTCCCTTTGTAATCGTTGTCTTCAACTCAGATTCGAATCCGCTGGAAATACCAGTGAGTGTCTTGGAAATGGTGATGGGGACAATTGGCGGCTGGAAAAACATCCATTTGGATATGGCGTGGGCTGCCGGGATTTTATCCATTTCCGGTGTCAGCACTAGAAAGTCCCGCTTCACACGATACATTTCGACAATCTCCGGTTCATCAATCAATTTGGATTTGATAATATCGGCAACCATTGTGCTGTATTCTTTGGCAGTCTGGTCCGATTTATATACGCTCTTCCACGGCTCCGCCGTCTTGCTTTTCATCTTGTCCATGATACAGCCCAAATAGTCGAGTCCAGATGTATCACCGGTGGCATCCAGCGGATATCCTGCCAAACTATACCTACATCCGGGGAATGACTTCTTGGGTTTGTATGACGGAACGTGGGTCTGTATCAACATGTATGTGATAGCGGCGGCATATTGTATGATGTTCTTGTTCAAATACTTCTCATACGGAATCTGTTTTTTCCCTTCTTTCATGTCGATTTTGCTCATTTTTGCCTCATATGTGTCTCGGGTCATTGTTTTGCGGCTCAAAAATGTGTTTGTTATATGCATGACGTCGGCCTCTATGTCTTCGTATCGGATATCCATGTTTTTACAAATTGCCGATGAAACACCGTAAATGAAACGATTTATGTCGTTTTCAAACTGGCGCGGAGCCTGTTTTTCATCAATTGGCTCATTCTTATTTACAAGTTCGCGAATCATTTGGTACTCATCGGGTTCCAATACCGCATTGGTGCTTACGCGGAATCCCGCCTCATCATATCCATCTTCGGCGGCGTAATCGAGGGCTTTGATAACATATCCACTGTGTTTGTCTACGACTGCCTCTCCGTCATCACTGACACTGCCGATTTTGCTACATAGCCATTCGCGGACTTGCTCGTAATTATTGCCGGACACGAAGGTGTTTGCGAGAATATGTATGAACGACGGCATAAGTTTAACATTGGTTTCTTGGCAATAGTACCAATACTGGGTTTCACTCGCAATCTCGTTTTCCACGGCTTCACGACAATAGAGACGTTTAAATCGGATGATATCGTGCTGTTTCTTGACAAAGTCGTCTTGTTTCAAAATGAGAGACAAGAGAGGCGCGTATGGCGATAATACAACTTCGTTGAATACTGCCTCTGTTCCGAGTTTGTAGGCAAATCGTGTGAACTGTTCGCGCTTGTCACCCTTAATTCGCTGAGTCCGTTTTAAATCGGTGAGCCGGTTTTCAAGACCAACTTTGAGTTTTGCGACCATATCCTCGATTGAAAGCCGAATTGTGGTGTCGTATTCTTTGCGGATTGATTTGCGCGCGATGTTTTTCATACGACTGGCGGCGGCAGCATCGGAATCGCATACACCCATCAGCGTATCATAAAAACACTTGTTCTCGATATTACAAAACAAATCGTTGCCTAATTCTTGGTCAGTCATTGTGTCGTCTTTTATCCAGTGGTCGCGTTTTCGTACAAAATACGTGATGCGTTTTCGTGAATCAGCTTCTTCCAAGATGCTTTTGCTTTCTGCCACTGAAAGAGAATCAATATCTACATTTGCGTCGGGTTGAGGATACTTGACCAAAACCGCGTAATTGCCGTCGGATACTTTCTTGCGTTTGGCAACGATGGTCCTTGCCATTTCGTCCGCCAAATCGGGACTTGCGCCATGTTCAGCGGTTAGGACCAGGCGGAAATAACTGAGGAAATCGTCGGCGGTGCGTTTTTTCTGAGCATCGCGGTATTTGTCCAGCAAATTGTAGGGCGTTTTGTCGTAGTCGCGGTCAAAATAGATGTCATCCTTGCCGTTGTCTTTTTTGAGCGCCGATTCAGACAAGTATTTCTTAGCAATGACTCGAGTTATACATGATTTGGAATTGGTAAATGCCTCTTTCTTTTCAGCGACATCACCTAAGTCCGCCAATTCGGGAGTATATAAATGAGAGGATGCGAATGACAGTAAACTCATATATGCAGTGGCATTATCGGTCGCAATTATGTGATTGAGCATTTCATCGACAGACATATTTTCCTCGATTTGGTAATATTTGCGAATGCTTTGTAAAACAATAATATTTTTAATATCCGGGAACAATACGTTTTCGAGTTGTTTTGCGGATTTTATAGAGGCAAGTTCGCCATATTCGCGGCGTTTTATAGCATAACGACTATTATATTCTTTCATTTTGCGAATAATGTGGGTTCGCATTTCTTGGTAGGGTCCGCCTTGGCCATTGGAGCGTTCGCCATATACACGTCCAGAATAGGTTAGATTATCGCGGTATATTAAAAATGGCTCGTATTCTGCCAAGAGGTCATGGAAGTTATAACACGCAATTTTGTCTTTTAGCATGCGGATAATAGAGACGGAACGCGGAATTGTCGCTTGTAGAAAATCGCGGTAAGAAATATCAGTGTTACCGAAATTGATAATATGCGTGGAAAACGGATTATTGGCAATCCTTTCGTAATCGATTTCCGTGGTGCCATCGACATTGATTGTTCTCATTTGGGTCCGTTTATTCAGCATTTTGAAATAATAATGCCAATGTTTGCTCAGATTTGCGCGCGATAATATGTTTGTCCCGGGCAGTTGGGCACGCGATGCCTCTATCGCCGGTTTTGGAAGAATAACAATCGAGGATGATGCGATTTGGTCTGGCTGAGTCATTGGTCCACGAGTGTAAACATATTTTCCGGACTTCATAAGTTGCTTGTTTATCTTTGTTAGCCCCATGTTGTATCGCTGAATCACAAATCGCTGCTTTGCCAATTTGGCGACCCCCTTGTATTTTTTGTACACCGTTTCGGAATAATCGTCGAACGATGATATAATTGCTTCTATATCTGCGCCAACTGGGGCATTCGGCCCAGCATTTGGTCCAACATTGTCAAAAGGCGTGAATATACTATTGATACGATTGTGAAACGCAAAATATTGGTTGTCGGCATCAACCATTGTTTCGGCATTTGTGTAAGTTTCTAAATCATCCATTAATCGATTACTCGGTACATTGTCTACTTCAGGAATATCAAACAATTTCAGATGTTGTTTGGATACAGGAATAATCCAACGTACACCGCATTGCTTATTCATCTGTTCTACGAGAGGCTTGTGCGCGGCATTGTAGTTTTTACTACTAAGCACATTTCCAAAATCATCAAAGATTGAATACTCCTCTCTTAGTTCTTTGAAACGAGACACAATTCGGTTGACGCGGTCCAATACGCTTGGTGTGCGCATATGTGTGGGCGTCTTTGACAACAGTTCATCAAGTAAATTGTTTACTTGGATTTCGATTCCGTAACGCTGTTCATTGCGACTAACCTCTATGTCCAGGTCGACTTCAACCCGTTTGCCAAATACAATTGCGTCGGATTGAACAAAGATATCGTCGATGACATCAAACATATTTCGGTCAATTGCCGGGTTGGGCGGCATAATGATATTGATTTCACCGGTGGGCGTGGTTTCAATAGAGGCGACATTGCTTTGCGCTGCTGCTTGCGTTGCTTGCGTTGCTTGCGTTGCTTGCGTTGCTTGCGTTGCTTGCGCTGAAGCTTCTATATCTTCCTCCATGCTGCTAATTATTGTTAAACTATCTTGGACTGATGGCGATTCAATTGGCGCAATTTTTTTGATAGGAATATTCTTCGGCATGCCCTGGTAAGCAAAATCAATGTACAATGGTGTCTTGGTATCGTTTTTCGGCAACACTTTGATGCGGTCTTCTTCCAGATCAACGATTTGTCCAACGATGGTCATACCAACCTCTACTTCAAAGTCAATAGTGATCCAAAGCCCGGGCAATAATTTGTGGATTCGCGCATATCCGGGTTCGGGACTCCTCGACAACAAATGGATTGCCAATATTTGTTCGTCGATGATACGACCATCATCATATAAATCAAGTTGGAACTTGTCGCCATTGGCAACGTCGATAACCTCTATTATATCATCATCAATGTATTCTACTAAAAATGTTTTCAAATGGTACATGGCCTTGGTTGGCGATATTATTTTGATGAAATCGCCTAATTCTATTGTTATTTCAGAAGAGGCCATTCCCCGTTTATAATATAACCAACTATAATGTTTGTATTTTTACGCTATTGTCCGTTATTATAAAGATGTATTTTTACGCTAAGCAAAGATGTATTTTAAACCTTTGCACTTTAAAACGCCGATTATATAGCCTAAAATCACCTTTGGTGATTTATTGGATATAAAAGGTGTTTTTATCAGTCGCAAAGGCCACCTACGGTGGCCGACCGTCGCCCTCCCTCCCTTCGGGAGGGATGTGGGCTTAGTGACAGTTACATAAGCTCATTCAAATATCCCGACCTTTATGTCGGGATTTAAAATGTGCAAATGTGTAAAAAATGACATAGAGATTATTCGTCGTTATTAATTAAACTATGAATAATATTCGTCAAACATTCACATTTAATCCCGCTACACCCATTATAGCAAAACGCACAATTGCGTACAAAGACGGCTCATATGATATTTACAATGTCGACAAGGCATTTTTACCATTTGATGACGTGTCAAGTCGCACATATCGCAGTGCCATTGTATCCGACGGTAAATTGGTGTGTTTAGCACCAGCTAAATCTGTGTCTTCGGACCATTATGAAACAATTGTCACAAATATGGTGTCAGAACCGGCATTTTTCTTAACACAGATTGTAGAAGGAACGATGATTAATTTGTTCTGGGACTCGCGCAGGTGTGTGTGGGAAATTGCGACCCGGCGAAATATTGGCGGAAATTGCGGGTATTTCAATATAGAAAGCCCCAAAATGACATTTCGCACAATGTTTTTGGAGGCACTTGAGATTAATTCATTGGATGATTTGGAAACAGATTTTGATTTTGCGTTTTTGAACAAGGAGTATTCGTATTCGTTTGTTCTTCAACATCCGAAAAACCATTTGGTGACGATGATTGAGAAACCTCTCGCGTATTTAGTTCACGCATATCATATTACAAATAGTGATGTGGGGGCATATTACGCGTATGTTCAACCAGATGCGAGCTGGGGAAATGGCCGTATCCAATATGCTGCTGAAGCAACATCTGACGATGTAGACAATCTAAATAATCCGCTAAGTAGCGCGGAGTTTGTTGGAGTGATGAAGATAAACGTAGATACGGGATTACGAACAACGACATATGCTGAAAAGTACCTGGAAGTGAAGTCGTTGCGTGGCAATAACCCGTGTTTACATTATCAATACTTGACTTTGCGAAAAGTGGGAAAAGTTGATGATTTTTTGAGATATTTTCCGCAATACAAGGGACAGTTCAGACAGTTTGCCGAATACTTTATGCGGTTCAAGGCGCGCATTCATCAGTTGTATATGGATGTCCATGTGTTGAAAAAGACCAAATTGGCAGATATTGCGGTGAAACGAGACAAGTATTATGTGGAGAAGCTTCACTATGAGGTGTACTTGCCGGGAATAACAAAGTTTGGAAAAGTGTTTAAGGTGACCAAAAAGGTGGTAGAGGAGTTTTTAGATAGTGAAAATATCATGATTCCCATGGGCTCTGAATAAGGGCAAGTGACAAAAGGTTTACAAAATATGATATGCGCGATTCATATCATATTTATTGAGCGGTCTATTCGCTTCCATAAGCGATGGACAACTTTGACAGATTTTGTATATAGGTAGTGACATGACTCTTGTTTACAGGTGTAGAACACGCCTCTTTCACAGGTTCGCGAATACTATCAATGATTTCGAGCACTTTATCAGGATT
>Ga0209358_10000548_pt1 | contig 32588 bp, 54 predicted proteins | sample LauGreFa1BDMLBSN_2_FD_187574 | JGI IMG/M metagenome (GOLD analysis project Ga0209358, IMG submission 187574) | Freshwater lake microbial communities from Lake Michigan, USA - Fa13.BD.MLB.SN (SPAdes) (version 2) | ecosystem: Environmental > Aquatic > Freshwater > Lake | place: Lake Michigan, USA... | reverse complement strand
TCTACGTTGTCCGAACCCAAACCGCCACCGCCGTCCTCGATCTTCGTGTTACCGTCCAAGGTGTCGAGCACACGATCACCCCAGACCGATGGACGACCCGTTTCATCACCCGTGAACCGTTGAGCCTGGCCTTCATCCTCGGCTCAAGCCAATACGGTATTCTCGGCACTAACACTCTCTAGGAGTCCCATGACCACCACCTATCCGATTTCAGCCGCTTACACCGATGGTCAGGTGCTGTCGGCCGCCAACGTGAACCAGATCGCCGGCGGCGTGAACGACCTCGCGGCGCTCCAACTGAACGCCCAGACCGGCACCACCTACACCCTCGTCCTCGGCGACGCCGCCAAAACCGTCACCCTCACAAATGCCTCAGCGATCACCCTGTCGGTCCCGACAAACGCTTCTGTCGCTTTCGCTGTCGGCACCCAGATCTTGCTGTATCAGGGTGGCGCCGGTCAGGTCACCGTCTCGGCTGTCACGCCGGGCACGACCTCGATCCGCTCAAACGGCTCCAAGACGAAGATCAACGGCCAGTACGGCGTGGTCTGTCTGATGAAACTCGCTACCGACGAGTGGGTTCTGTTCGGTAATACTTCGGCATGATTCCCGCTGTATCAGCGGCTACCGGCGGCGGCGCAGCGACTCCTTTTCCCTATTTATGGGTCGCTGGTTGCGCTGGCGGGAGTCTTTACACCTCAACATCAACGACCGCTTCGTCATGGACATCGAGAACGTCATCGTTCGGAACCACTAACATCATGGCGGTAGCCAGCGACACAACCACTGGTTATGTGGCAGTAGGTGACACGGGGAAACTTGCTACGTCACCTGATGGCACTACTTGGACACAGCGCACAAGTAGTTTCGGCACAACAATAATCAACGGCGTGGCATGGGGCGACGGTTATTGGGTCGCAGTAGGTAACTCTGCCAAGGTCGCTTACTCGACCGACGGCATCACTTGGACACAAGTAACGACAGGAATAACTGGCGACGTACAAACTGTGTCATGGGGAAACGGTTTGTGGATTATTACGGCCGCATCGGGCCAGTTATACACAGCAACAAACCCAACTGGAACATGGACGTCACGCACCTCAACCTTTACGGGAACGCCAGTCCCCTTGTATTTCAAGGGGCAGTCAATTTGGGTAGCGGGCGGTGACACAGGAACTACCGGCGCAATGGCATCAAGTACCGACGGAATTACATGGACAGCAAGAACGTCGGCAATAACTATTACTAGCGCAGGCAAACTAACAGCGAATACGACAGTCGCTATTTACGCCCCTGCTACGGGCGTACTAACCTTTGACATCGAATCGACGGCGAACGGCACGACATGGACAGATCGAACCCCAGCAATTACATCAGGCATCCCTTATGCGGCCGCAAGCGATAGCAACGGTTTGATGATCCTTCAAGGCGGCGGTCTACAGTCATCATCAGACGGCATAACGTGGACATCACGAACTCAACCAGACCCCAACACACTCTGTTTGTGCCACTCGTCAGGAATGCCGAGTAACCGATGAACACCTACCTAGCAACCGTCACCGACGACAACTATGTCGTCGTCACCATTGATGGCGTCGAGGTTGATCGCCCCGGCCCATGGGACACCGCCGACGGCGCGCACCTTTGGGCCGCCGACATTGTCGCGTCTATGGAGTCCGGCAACATTCACTACCCCGCACAAATCGAGCCGGCGTGAAACGGCCGGTGCTGCCGGTCGTCCTCCCGGCCGACATTCGCATCGCCCCGAACGGCCGGCTCCCCGGCAGCACGCTTCGCTCTCTTCACGGCTACCCGAAAGGCGGACTCCACCGGCTCGCCGCCTCCGCGTTCAATGCGATGCAACTCGACGCCTACTTCGCCGGCATTGCTCTGACACCGACGTCGCCGGCCGATTGCTACCGGACGCTCGAGCAACAGGAGCGCACGTTTCTTGGTCGGTACACGACCACCCTGAACGGGTCCCCGGTGAAGCGTACCTGGCAAGGGAAGACTTGGTACCTGCTGCCAGGGAAAGCTCCGTCCGCGGCGCCTGGGACGTCGAACCACGGTCTCGGCCTGGCGGTCGACATCAACCTGACCGACCGCAAGGCCCTGCCGTGGCTCCTCGGTGACGGGTTTCTGACCTCGAACGCGTTGCGATACGGGTTCTCGTGGGAAGGCTCCGGCGACCCGAAGAACCCGAACCATGAAGACTGGCATCTGCGTTACGTGTGCGGAGACCAGCTTCCGAAGTCTGTACTCGACGCCATCGCGGCGTTCCCTGCCCTCGACGCCCGATAAGGAGCCGCCCTTGAAACGTTTCGCGCTGAAGTTCCTCGCGACATTCGTCTACAACGCTGGCGCTATCCTGCCCGCGACCTCGCTGCTTGGCGGGTGGCCGGTATGGAAAGCGGCGATCACCGCGGGTGTGTCCTCGGTTGTCGAACTTGCTGTCCGTGAAGCGAAGAGCTACCTCGAGACGCCGCCCGATGTCGACGTGGAGGCGGTGTGACGTGGAGATCTGGATTCCCGTCATCGTCGCACTCGTTGGCGGCGGTGGCCCGGTCGTCGCGCTCCTGATGCGTCTAGACCGCAAGAACGATCACCAACACGGCGAGAACGCCAAAGTGCTCAATCGCATCGAGAAGAAAGTCGATCGCCTAGACGATAGACTTTTCGATCACATAGAGAACCACGACAAATAACCAACGCGAGGAGGCAGCCCTTGGGTAATACCATCAACCTTGCCGCGCAACTACAAGCCGGCAGACTCCGCAAAGGTCCACCGTGCGCAATCTCGTTGATCTGCGCCGAACTCGCTGAAGAAGACGCCGCGTCGCTGCAAGAAGCGTTCGCGGATGCTGAAATACCGGCAGCCGTGATCTATCGGGTGCTCACCGGAAACGGGTTCTCGGTGTCGACAAACACCGTGCAACGCCACCGTCGAGGGGAGTGCTCTTGTGAGCATCGCTGACGACTTGTCCGCTGCGCAAGCACGGGACGAGCAAGAACGGTTCGAACTGGTTCGCGCTCGACGCGAACGTGACCGAGCTCGAGCTGATCTTGGTCGCCTCCAGGACGAGGTCGAACGCTTGCAACGCACGCTCGACCTGGTCGACGCCGCGGAAGGAGCCAACCTTCAGCCACCGAAGTGGCTGGCGCCGGCAAAGCCGGGGAAAGCGAAACGAGCAACCCTTGTGCTCATGTTGTCCGACACTCACTTCGACGAGGTCGTGCAACCGGACGAAGTCGGTGGGCTGAACAGCTACGACCGGCGTATCGCTGAGCTCCGGTTGAAAGCGTGGGCCGAGAACGCGGTGAAACTCGCCAGGCACTATTTGGCTGGTGTCACGTACGACGGGGTTGTCGTCCTTCTCGGTGGAGACATCTTCTCCGGAGACATTCACGAGGAGCTCGCGCAAACGAACGAGGACACGATGCTCGGCTCGTTGCTGCACTGGTCAGAACAGCTCGGCGCCGCGCTCGAGCTCCTTGCCGCCGAGTTCGGCAAGGTTCACGTTGCCGCGGTCCCTGGCAACCACGGTCGCATGACCAGGAAACCTCGAGCGAAACTGCGTGCCCGCACGAACTTCGACTGGCTGCTCGCAAAGATGATCGAACGGCACTATCGGAACGACAAGCGGTTCACGTTCCAAGTGAACGACGGAGCGGACACACTCGTTCGAATCTACGACTGGGGTCACCTGTTGACGCACGGTGACCAGGCTCACGGCGGTGGCGGCATCGGTGGCATCTGGCCGCCGATCATGCGGTTGCGCGCCAGGAAAGCTCAACGGGCGATGGCAACCGGCGAAAGTTTCGACACGCTGTGGATGGGCCACTGGCATCAACTGATCGCCACTCCTGGCCTGGTTGTGAACGGGTCGCTGAAAGGCACCGACGAGTACGCGTTCATCGGCAACTTCGGTCACGAACCGCCGCAGCAGGCTCTCGCGGTTGTCACGCCTGAACATAACGTCACCTGGCAATGCCCGGTGTTCGTGGTCGATCGCAAGAAGGAGAAGTGGTGACAACTGTTCCGGAAGGTTTGTCGGCCGCTGACCTGGTGCCGACCGTTATCGCTGACGCGTGGCCTCATTCCGTGCCGATGCACACGCTTGTTCTGATCGACGGACTGCGACACGACGGAGCTCGAGCTCTGCACGCGGTTCACGAGGAAGGCTGCCCGCCATGGGTTCTGATCGGGATGCTTCGCGCAATCCTTGTCGACCTCGAGGCCAGGTGGTCGGAAGCGGACTGGATTGAGAACGATGAAGACGAGTGAACCGTTCGCGGCAATGGTGACATGGCATGATGCTCACGCCGCAACCGAAACATGGACGCCGATCGAGGAGATTGACGTCGACCCGTGCGAAGTCGTTTCGATCGGCTGGCTGCTCCCTCGCGCGAAACCCGGTTACGTGGTGCTCGCTCAGTCGCGAATCATCGACGACGAACACGTCGACCATTGCCTTGCTGTTCCGTCGGGCATGGTCCGAAAGATCACACGACTCGTGGCCGGTGTCACCGAGTCGATCGACGACTTCTAGTCACTGTCGTCGCTAGATCGTCCGCGTTGCTGCCATGCGGACAAATAGAAGCGCCCTGCCGGTATTCCTCCGCCGGCAGGGCGCTTCGCTATTTCTGGACTTGTGTCGTCAGCCGACTTGCGTGAGTTCTCCGCAGTCGCCGCAGTAGTACACGTCGCCGAATTGGCTGTCTGGGTCCCAGTCGTGATTCCACTCGCAATCATGTGTGCACGGCGGTTTCGTTGCTTCGACTTGCGCGAGACACGATTCGCACCAGGTTGTTGGTTCGGATGCCCAGTCTCGCGCAAGGTCACAGTTTCTGTGTCCGACTGCCTGGTTGTGTGTTTCGCAGATCGTGTACCACTTGGTTTCTCCGTTGCCGTCGTCAAGGTTTGCGTCTTTGGCGGAGATGATGGTGACGATGCCACCGGTTTGGCGTGCGCGTTGTGTGTACGTCTTCATCAGATTGCTTCCGGACGAATGTCGACGATGTTGCTCATCGGCCATGCGCTGAACGTTCCATCTTCGAAACGGACGAGCACGTTCTGGTGCGCTTTGGCGTTCTCGAACGCGGTGCCCCATTCGCTGCCGCGTTCGTGGCGAACCAGGACTCGGTCGAACTTGTGGACCTTGAAGTCGTTGTTCATTTCATTCCTCCTGTTATCTCGGCCGGTTGCCGATGAAGACAAACTACCAGCATTTGGCGATAATGCACACTATTGGCGATGGATTTCGCACTATCTAATAGGGGTTGATTCACGGGGCTAGCCCCCCGGGGGCCTCCCGGGCCCCCTGTTTCGGGCAAAGCTCGACGTAGAAGACCATTTCGGCACAAATGTCGCCAAAGCGTGTGCAAAGTGCGAGAAGTCTGGTTCAATCTCCTCATCGGCATACCGGCCGAGATAACCAAGGAGGAACCGAAGTGCAGATCAGCAAAGAGAAGGGTGCCCAGGTGGCATCCGAGATTCAGGCGGCCGTGAACGAAATACTCCAACGGCACGGCCTGGCAACCCCAAGAATCAAGTGGGCCTACGGCGAGTGGTTCAAGTTCACCGTCGAAGCAAACGCCGTTGAAATGACGAATGGCGTGAATGCTGCTTCGCCGCAAGCGCAGTATTACATGAAGTTCGGGTGGTCGATGTACGGACGTGAACTCACCGCCCCGTTGGGCACCGCTTTCCAGGTCGACGGGCGTTTGCTGCGTTTCGCGGGTGTGGAACCCAAGCGCAGGAAGTTCCCGATCATGGCCTTTGATGTGAAGAACAACGTGAACGTCTTTCTGACCGAGGAGATCATCGCCGTCATCAACGCCGCTGCCAGCAACGCCTAACAGACCCCCCACCCCCACCAAGCGGGCAACGTCCATTCGGGCGTTGCCCGCTTTCTCATTCCCCAACAAACATGACGCCAAATGATGGCGAACGCATGTTCGACCTGGTTAGAGTGAACCCATCGGCACACAGGCCGAGAACTTAGGAGGAACAACAAATGGAGCTCTGGCAAAGTCGGAACGGGCAAGTGTGTTGCCCGAAACACTTGGGCAACTACGGTTGCGCAGCACTCAAAGCACAACCGGACGCAGCATTTCTCGACACACCGCTCGACCGGTGGGTACGAATGACGTTCGTTGAAGTGGACGAGTGGCGCGCGTTCCTTGCGGAGCACGACGAAACCGAGTTGTGCGAAACATGTCGGGGCGGTTTCTGATGGAACGCGACGACACTTGCGGACTTTGTGACGAAACCGTCAACACGTGCACCTGCTGGCGTTGCATGGAATGCGAAACGATGCACGTTGACTCGGAAGAGTCAATGGAAGACGACGCCGGCGAAGTGATCTGCGCCGCTTGTGCCGAGGAGGCGCAACAGTGACAAAGCATCCTGCACCCGGCACACGTATTCAGTTCCCTGTGTTCAACGGTGAACACGACGAACGTTGGACAGGCACCGTTGTGGACGCAGAAACTCGTTCATGGTTGATCGAGGAAGACAGCGACACGTACGGCAACCCGACCTACTATTACGACGACTGGCTGTTCGTGCAACTCGTCGGCCTCGGATTTTACGCGCTTCACGTTGACGACAAGTATCAGGTGATCTCATGAAGACCATCTACATCGTGGCGTACAGCAACCCGTACGACGACGGCGGATACCAAGTGTTCGACACTGAAGCAGACGCCATTGACCTCGCCGAGGAATGGGCCGACGCCGACTGGCGATCACGTCAAACGCAGATTCGCGTCTTGGAGATCGACCTGTCAACGGTGAATACAATTCGCGAGTTCACCTGGACGAACAGAATGCTCGACCGGTTCACGTACCTCGAGCCGAAGTCCGTTCTCGACGTCGAACTGACCGAAGGCGGCATGCTCGTCTCGGTCCGGTTGACGGAAATCGTCTCCGACCAGGGTGTCGTTCTGCGCTTATCTAACGGCCGGACACGCATGGTCGCGTTCGACGAAATCGAAGGCGCATGGATAGTTGGTGCGTCATGACCGATCGCATCTTTCCGAAACGTCGGCATGTGCCGGCACCTGAACGGCCGATCGCATGCGAGGCTGTCCTCGACGGCAAAGTCATTTCACGTGGCCAGCCGATCAGGGTGCGCAATGAGCAGGGCACATTCGTCTTTCAGTACGTGTGGCTGCCGGACGGTTCGTTCGTGCTGTGGGGCGGTTTGCCTGGTCACGGCATGTGGCGAAACGTCCGGCCGGAACAATGCCGACACGTCAAACGAGGAGATCTGCTGCGAAAGGACGATGATGCTAGCTAACGGCAAACGACGTCCCGTCCGCTGTGTCGCGTGCCGCGTCACGTTCCTTCGGCCGGAGCACTACCTGGTCCCAACTCACGCCTGCGTGCGCGAGTCACAACGAAAGCACCCGTCGAGCCAGGATGCGCAATGAGATGGCCCGACGCAGCGTGTATCGGCCACGTCGACCTGTTCTTCGCGGAGGAGGTCGGTCGCGGTGCTCCGCAACGACGATACGAGAAGGAAGCCGAAGCGAAAGCGATCTGCGCGACCTGTCCGCGCATGCAGCCGTGCCGGCAGGCAGCGCTCGACAACGACGAGAGATACGGCGTTTGGGGTGCCACAACTCCCCAGGAACGCGCCGCGATTCTCGGCGGCCGAACCGACAGGAGACACAAACAGAGTCATGAATAACCCGCAGAAACGCAAAGGCGACAAAGGCGAGCTCGAGGTGCAGGGAATCCTTCGGGACCTGCTCGGTGTACCCGCCCGTCGAATGCTCGGTGCCGGCCGTCAGGACGACATCGGCGACATCGACGGTGTTCCCGACACAACTATCCAGGTCGCCAACTGGGCCGATGTGACGAAAGCGGTTCGACACAAACCAGCGGCAGCCGAAGAACAACGGCTGCGGGCTGGCAACACGTTCTGCGCAACGTTCGTTCGTCTCCGAGGCGGCGAATGGCGCGTAGTTATGACCCCAGAACAATGGGCGACATTCTGGCGAGAAGCCACCAACTAAGGAGGAAACCCTGTGGTACCCGACTGGTATCTAGAAATGCCGATAGTCACACATGGCCCGGGAATCGCGCTTATCGGCGCGATCTGGTACATGGTGTACGCAATCACGAAAGCGACGCGAGAAGACCTTCGAGCGAAGCAGCAGCGTGAAAGGATGAAACGCTCATGAAGAAGACGGCGACTGTTCTTGTGATGTCGACACTCGCGGCCTGTTCGGCACAAACCGATCAGACTGCCGAGTTGCCGCCGATCAACACTGAACCGAACGTTTCACTCATGACCGAGCTTTCGGTCACGATCGAACGGCCGGCGACAACGACCACAACCGACCCGCTAGCGAATGTCAACTGGGAAGCACTCGAGGTTGCGATTCGTGACGAGCAACGAAAGTTGTACGGACGTTGCGGCGAATGGCACGACGCGGCGATCGACGCAGGTTTCACCGAAGACGAATGGCCGAAAGTTCGGCACATCATCGGAAGAGAAACCGGTGACACCTGCGACGAAACCGCTCACAACGACAACGTGCGAACCGGTGACGATTCGTACGGACTGACGCAAATCAACCTGATCGGCAACTTGTGGCCGGCACGAGCGGAACTGTGCGGCCTGTCCGCACCGACAGACCTGCTCGACGGTCCGACGAACTTGCGGTGCGCACGAAAGATCTATGAACGCAGCGGCTGGGCGCCGTGGCGTCTGTAGCAACAAGGAGGAGACATGGATTTCAACCGAGACAGATGGGGCCGACCGCTGGTCACGCCTCCAGGTGGCGGCAAGCCCGAACCGTACGGACGGTTCAGCGTGCACGGTCAATGCCTGGAAGACCGGTTCGCTCTGGAGAAATGGAAACTGCGTACCGCAGGAATCGGGCTCGCTCGTCGACCCGACCTGTTCGCACAAGTAGCAGCGTGCCCGCCCGAAGATTCGCGTCGGCTTGACGACCTGATCGGCAGCGCGCTCGAAGCGGGCGGTTCAAGTATCGGTGCCGGCCTCGGAACAGCGTTGCACGAGTTCACGCAACGATGGGACCAAGGGCAACTCGACATCACACACGTTCCCGAACCGTGGAACGCTGACATTGCCGCGTACCAGGCTGCGCTCGAGAAGCACGGCCTCGTGATCGAACGCGACCTGATCGAAGTGACGTTGGTTCACGACGAACTGCGACTTGCGGGAACGTCCGACCGGTTCTATCGTCGCAGCGACGGTCGACTCGTCTGCGCTGACCTGAAGACAGGCAAGTCGATCGGCGATAACCCGCTCGCGTACATCGTGCAACTCGCAGCGTACGCCACCGCGGTCAAATACGATGTGGAAACCGGGCAGCGGTCCGAGATCGGCGACGTCGACCTTGGAACCGGGCTCATCATTCACTTGCCGTCGGGCAAAGCAACGTGCGAAGTGTACGAAGTTGACCTCGCGACCGGCCTCGAGGCTGCGCGCGTGGCCAGCGTCGTGCGCTCCTGGCAGAAACGCAAAGGCACGGTGCGCAAAGTCTCGGAAGTGGCGAAGTCACCGTCGCCTGCGGAGAAAGGACCGGCTGCCGAACCGATCTGTACCGGGGAGGCAGCCGGTCCGGCCAACCCGACACGACGCGCTTGGGTCGAAACTCGAGTACGGAAAGTTGTTGACGCTGGAGCAGCGCAACTTCTGGTCGGGAAATGGCCTGACGGCGTCCCGACGTTGAAACAGCACAACGGGCACACCGAGGCGGAGCTCGATAAGATCGTCGTCGCGCTCGACAGCGTCGAAGCGGCAGCCGGTATCTCGTTCGGTCCGGCCGACCCGACACTCCCTGTTGTCACCGCAGATGACAACAAACCGAAGCCGGCCGCGAAACCAGCGGCACGTCAGGTCATCGACGAAGGCCGCGACGTCGAACAAGCCGACCTCGACGCGTTACGCAGGTTCATCGGCGCGCAACCCGAAACGGTCCAGGTGACACTCGGCCGCATCGTCAAAGAAGCGTCCGGAGCGAAGAAGCCGATCTCGTTGCGGCAGAAGCCGACCGAACGACGTTTCGAGCTCGCTCGCGCTCTCATTCAGCTCGCATCGTTCGAGGAGAACGACATGATGCGCGCGATCGTCAACACGGTGCGACCGGTCCCTGACGGGGCCACAGTCGGCAGCGCCGTCGGAGACTTCACAATCGCAGAGGCCAAACACCTCTACGACACTTGCCACAGCATCAACGCTGGCGACACCACGGTCGGTTTCGCAAGCGATGGCTCTGTGACGGTGAATCCAACCCAACCAAACAAAGAACAGGAGCAATGAAATGTCAAGCATTTGGGACGAGCCGGAAATGCGTTCCGGCACCGACTATGTCGCGTTCGTGAACGAAGGCGACAGTGTCGCCGGAGTCGTGACCGGCATGACGATGCACACCTTCGACGACGGCAAGCGCGTGCCGAAGTTGTTCATCGACACGGAAGACGGCGAGCGAATCCTCACCGCCGGCCAGGTCCAGTTGAAGTCGAAGCTCGCTGAGCTCCGCCCGGAAGTCGGCGACAAGCTCGCTGTCGTCCTGGTGAAGATCGAGAAGCGAGCCGGCAACAAGACGCTGAAGCACTTCGACGTTCAGTTGAAGCGTGCGGCAGCCGGCGCCTCAGAACTGATCTGAGTCGCCAAGCTCCCGGGCGGTGCCCTGCCACGCGACCCTTCCCCCTGGTCGCCGGCATCTTCCGTTCGAGTCGAGACGGGAGCGCTATGAAGAAGAAAGACATGCAAGACATGCGTGACGTGCTGCGGTACGTCACCACAAGCAACCCGACCGTGCAAGAGACCGTGCTTCGCCTCGACGCGCTTCTCGAGCAACTTCTCACCAACAAACCAAAGGAGAAAGCCCATGAGTGAGACCAACGCTGAAGTTCAGCATTACCAGGCGGTCGTCGACGACTTGCGCGTCGCGAACGAACGTCTCGCGGAAGAAGTCCATCAGCTGCGACTCATCGCCGGTCTCGCCGGCCGATACATCGCAAGCGTCGATGGGCGAAACAACGTTGAACCGCATCACGCGTTCGACGACTTGAACAACGCCGTGCAGGCGTACCTGGAAAGCAAGGGAGGACACTCGTGAACGTCATCATGTTCATCATGGGAGGCATCGTCGGTTTCGTCATCGGCGCGCTCTCCGCGACCGTCGCCAGACTGAACGACGAAATCAAGAAGGAACGCTGGTAGCCCGTGGACTTCGACGCCATGCGTGGAGCTCTGAACCGAGCTCGAGCTACACAGCCGACCGCGTTGGACTGTCAAACGTTCGGTGGCGCGTTCGCGCTCGGAGTATCCCGAGCGGGTTTCCGAATCGTCGGCAAACGCGAAGGGGCCGCAGGGTTCGGTGTCCCGATGTACCGCGACAACCTGCCGCTGATCGGAACCGACCCTGACGGCATCCAAACCGACGACCCTGACGACTGGCAGCCGGTCGACGTGGACCTGGTGTTCGGCAACCCTGCCTGCTCCGGATTCAGTTCCGCGTCCACGTGCGTCGTGACCGACCGCGAGAACGGGTACCGCGGGATCGACTCGCCGGCGAACCAGGGCATGTGGGACTTCATCGACCTGGCCGGCTCGTGCAACGCGCGAATCGTGATCTTCGAGTCGGTGACCGGAGCGTTCGGGCAAGGGCTGGAGCTCATGCGAACGTTGCGGACGCGACTCGAAGCCGAATCCGGCGCCGAATACGCGCTTCACCACGTGCTTCACAACAACGCGGCACTTGGCGGCTACGCGCAACGGCAACGCTACTTCTTCGTAGCCAGCCAGGTTCCGTTCGGTGTCGACCGGCCGGTGCTCGACCGCGTGAAGACGCTCCGTGACGCGATCGAAGACCTCGAGGCGGCACCGTTTGACCTGCTCACCGGCCACGTCACGCTCGACGTCCCGCGAGCCCGTCGTCTAGCGGAACTCGCAAGCAAGGTCGAGTGGCATGCCGACGAGCCGGCCGGAATTGCGTTCCACCGGGCGCGCGAAGCCGGAATCGAGCTCACGACATGGAACAAAGAGAAGCCAGGCGTGGACTCGCGAACATCGTTGTACGCGGCTCGACGATGGAACTACGACAAGCCGGCCCGCGTGATTCGACAGTACGCGTGCTCCGAGAACGTGCACCCGAGCCAACCGCGATGCTTCACGTACCGTGAAGCGGCACGAATCATGGGTCTCCCTGATTCCTGGTCGTTGAACGCCGCGGTCGAACATCGAGCCAACGGGCAAGCATGGTTCGGGAAAGGCATCCCGGTCGGCTCCGGACAATGGATAGCCGAATGGGCCAAAGCAAGCCTGGCCGGCGAACCCGGTCCGATTACCGGCACACCGTCCGGAGAACGCGAAACGATCATCGACGCGCGCAAGCCCGTGCTCGCAGGCGACCTGTTCGGTGGCGTCCGATGACACGGCCGACCTGGGAACAGTATGCGCTGTCAATCGCGTGCGCGGCAGCAACCCGCTCCGAGGACCCGCATCTGAAAGTCGGCGCGTGCGTACTCCGGGCCGACAACAGTGTCGCAGGTGTCGGCTACAACGGCGCGCCGTCAGGCGTGAACCTGAACTGGACTGACCGAGACACGCGTCGACAGTACGTGCTTCACGCGGAACTGAACGCGCTTCGCTATTGCACGTTCAACGACACGGCCGGCGGGCTTCTCGCCGTCACGCATCGCCCGTGCTCGGAATGCTTGAAGACAATCGCCGCATACGGAATCAAGCGCATCGTATTCAGTGAAGAACTCGACCCTGCTAGATACGATCGTGCAACCATCGAACGTGTCGCAGCCACGTTCCAGATCAACATCACACAACACAAAGAGAGGACATGATGCTTAGCGAAATCTTCGCTCGGCAACGAGAGTTGCAAACACGAAGCTTCGGGGTTGACCCCGCAAGCCTCGACGAGAATGAACGAGTGCGTTACGTCATCGACATGAACATGGCACTCCAAGACGAGCTCCATGAAGCACTCGGTGAGATCGGCTGGAAACCGTGGGCCACAAGCCGACACTTCAACCGAGACGCGTACGTCGGTGAACTCATCGACGCGTTGCATTTCCTGGTGAACCTGTTTCTCGTCGCTGGAGCAGACGCCGACGAAGTCCACAACTTGTACCTGGCGAAAGCGAACAAGAACGCGCGCCGGCAGCAAGACGGATACGACGGGCTCACAGGGAAATGCCGAGTGTGCGCACGCGCACTCGACGATGACGCCGTGAACTGCACGCCAGGACGGTGTTTCGCGTGAGCATCCTCATCATCGAAGGTGCAGACGGCACCGGCAAGACACGCTACGCGCGCATGCTCTGCCGCGAACAAGGCGCCAAGTACCTGCACAAGAACAAACCGAAAGCAACGAACTGGTTCGACGAGTATGTCGCACCGTTGCAGTTGCTCGAGCAGCCGATCATCTGCGACCGGTGGCACGTCGGAGAACTCATCTGGCCGGTGCTGTTCGGCCGAGAAAGCCTGTTCGCGACACCGTCCGAATACGACGCTTGCTGTGAATGGTTGCATGACCTCGACGCGAGACTCGAAGTGCTCGTCCGCAACCCGCGCGAAATCGCGGAAACACTTGAGAAGCGTGGCGAAGACGACCAGATCGAAACCGTGCTCAAGTCGCAAGACATGTTCGTCGACGCGGCCAGCAACACTCGCTTCATGCCTGTTCAGATTCTGGACAGCAACCGAATCTACGAGGCTCGCGGATGGAGATGACATTCGACACCGGCAGCGACGCGATGCTGCGACTCATCAACAAGCTCATTGACTACGGCGACACTTGCGAACCTCGCGGGCTGCTGTGCTACGAACTGAACAACGTTCAGATTCAGATACGCCGGCCGTGGCAGATACCGCTCGACGTTCCAGGCCGAAACCTGAACCAGTTCATCGGCGCGGTCGAAGCCGCACAACTTGTCGGACAGATCAGCGTTCCCGAACTCGTCACCGACCGTGTGAAAGCGTTCAACCGGTTCACCGACCGAGGCGTGTTCCACGGCGCGTACGGAGCTCGAGTCAGCGGACGTCTCGACGACCTGGTCAACGTGCTCCGCAACGATCGCGACTCGCGGCAAGCGGTGCTCACGATCTACGACTCGGCCGTCGACCTCGACGCGAAGAAACGTGACATTCCATGCACGATCGCGATTCAGTTCATGCTCCGTCGAAACGAGCTTCTGATGCGCGTCATGATGCGCAGCAACGACATCTGGCTCGGGTTTCCGTACGACATCGTGCAGTTCGCAGCGTTACAAGCCGCGATCGCCGCTGACCTCGACGTGCCGATGGGCACGTACACGCATTCGGTCGGCAGCCTGCACCTGTACGACAACGACCGCGAGACAGCAGACGAGATACGTGACGCGCTGCCGCAACAGGAAGCTCGTGATTACGAACCGCTGTGGAACGGCGACATACAAATGTCAAGCAGCCGAGCTCGTCGGATGCTTCTCGGACAAGAAATCCGGAACCCGACCACGTTCGAAACGTGGCTCGGTGAAACGCTCAAGCCTCGGCCGGCGGTCGTCTCGTGACCTCCGGCTCGGGCGAACGTGACGCCCAGTCAACAATGCGTTCGTGCGGAACACCAGCGACGAGCGCATCGTTGACCGAGCGCGCGTACTCTGACAACCAGAAACGCGCTTGCCGGGCGGTAGCACGCACGCGGCATTCGATAACAAACTCGTCAGTCGTCGACAACGGCGTTCGCTGCGCACGTCTCACACCAGGTGAGCGGATTGCGCAGAAGTTGCTCGGCATGCCAACGGTTGTCACAGGTTCCAGTGAACCCGTGGTCCTTGCACTGCACAAACCATTCGTCACCTGACTTGTAGAAGGTAACAACCGTCTTCGTACGACGGTTCTTCACCTCCTGGGCGGGCTTCAAACTCATGATGTCCTCCTACTAGACGTCCGGTCGAACGACCGTGGCGTCATTCTAACAAACCATTGCGCTAACCAGCGCCCGGAAATGACGTAGAAAGCTATGGCAGCAACACACGACACCACACAAGGAGCGCCGCTCCACGAGGCCCTCAAACTCGCCGCCCGCGGATTCAAGGTCCTGCCGATCAGGCCAGGACAGAAACGACCGCCGATGACCGCATGGCAGAACGCGGCCACCAGCGACCCGACCACAATCAGAACTTGGTACACGGGGCAATACCAAGGGCACGGGCTTGCGATCGCGACCGGGCACGACGGGCTCTTCGTCGTCGACGTCGACGAACATCACCCTGCGATGTCCGGCAGCGACACGCTGCACGACCTCGAACAGGAACACGGACCGCTCCCTGACACGGTCGAAGTCCACACAGGCTCAGGCGGCCGCCACCTGTACTTCCGCGCGTCCACACCGATCGCGAACGATGCCGGCCGCAAACTCGGGCCCGGCCTCGACGTGAGAGGCACAGGCGGCCAGGTTCTCGCGCCACCGACCGTGCACCCGAACGGCCGACCGTACGTGTGGGTCATCGGACGGGCACCCGACGAAATCGACGTCGCCGAAGCACCCGCGTGGCTCCTCGAACGGCTCCAAGACCGGCCCGCCGTAACTGCAACTGTCCCACAACTGTCCCACCGAACAGTCACGCCGAACAGCATCTGGAACGACGTCGACGACGGACCCGCAGCCGAATACAACCGGCAAACCACCTGGTCAGACCTGCTATCCGCAGACGGATGGACCCTCGCGGCACATCTCTCGAACGGTGAAACCAGATGGACCCGCCCAGGGAAGACCACACGAGACGGCATCAGCGCAACCGTCGGCTGGCAAGGCAACGACTGCCTCAAAGTGTTCACGTCAAGCCTCGCGTGGCTGCCGGAAGGCGCGTACAGCCGATTCGGCTACTACGCATGCCGCTACCACGCCGGCGACAGGTCCGAAGCCGCCCGATCACTCCGCAAAGCGTCCACGCCAGCGCCGATCACACATCACGAGAAGGTCGAACCGACCGAACCGTGGCCCGAAACGATCCCTCTCGCTGACGCCACCAACCTGCCCGCGTTCCCGCTCGAAACGCTGCCAACGTGGATAGCCACGCACGCGCAATCCGTCGCCGGAGAACTACAAGTCCCCGTCGACCTGCCCGCCATCCTCGGCTTGTCCGCCGTCAGCCTACTCGCGTCCAGCCGAGCCGAAGTGAACGTGCGCTCCACCTGGCGCGAACAACTCAACCTGTACCTCGTCGTCGCCCTCCCACCAGGCGCCGGCAAATCACCCGCGTTCCGGCAAATGCTCGGCCCGATCGAAGAATGGGAAGCCGAACTCGTCGAACGCACCCGCACCGATGTCGCCGCCGCCGAACAGAAACACCGGATGCTCGACAAAGCGATGCGGAAAGCCGAAGAGAAAGGCGACCTCGAAGAAGCCGGTGCGCTCCTGCTCGAGCTCACAGCGTTGAACGTGCCGAAACCGCCACGACTCGCCGCAGACGACGCCACACCCGAAGCGCTCACCCAACTGCTCGCCGAACAGAACGGTCGAATGGCGTTGATGTCCACCGAAGGAGGTGTCTTCGACCTGATGACCGGCCGATACAGCGACAAAGCGAACCTCGACGTGTACCTCCAAGCATGGGCCGGAGACACGATCAGAATCGACCGCGTCGGCCGAGGCAGCCTCATCATTCGGAACCCTGCGCTCACAATCGCGCTCACCGTGCAACCCGCGGTCCTCGCCCGACTCGCCGACCACCCTGAACTCGCCGGCCGAGGGCTCACCGCGCGATTCATGTACTCGCTGCCAGCCGACAACGTCGGGAAACGCAACCTGGTCGACGCCCCAGCCGCCGACCACCAGATCGCGCAGCAATACACGCGCCGGCTCCTCACCCTCGCGAGACACCTCGAGAAACCGCTGTCGGCGCCTCTACGGTTCGACGAGGACGCGTTGAGACAGTTCCTGACCTGGCGACAGGACCTCGAACACCGACGCCAACCAGCCGGCGACCTGCGCCCGATGGCCGAATGGACCACGAAACTCGAATCGTCAACCGCTCGCGTAGCCGGCATCCTGCACCTCGCAGACGACCACACCGACTCGCAGCCGATCACCGTCACCACCCTCGCCCGGGCGATCGCGATCGCCGAATACTGGATTCAGCATGCGAAAGCCGTTCACGACCTGTGGGGCAGCGACGCGAACATCGGCAAAGCGCGAGCCGTACTGACGTGGGTCACCACGAACGGGCTCACCGAGTTCAGCATTCGTGACCTGTACGCCGGCAACCGTCGAGTGTTCCCGCGAGCCGACGACACGGTGCAGCCGCTCGAGCTCCTGCTCGAACGAGGCTGGCTGCGACCGATGTTCGACGGTCCGATCGTCACCGGTCGGCGCGGAAAGTCAAGCCCGAAGTTCGCTGTCAACCCGGCCGCGTACGCCGCTTCCACACCCGCCGAACCGATCAGAGTCGCCGTCGACGCCGCCGTCCTGGACGCCAAAGCACACCTCGATGACTACCTGTGACCTGTCGCCACGCCCGAAAGTTGTGTGCAGCGGTTGTACACAACTGCACACAACTGCACACAACTTCGGCCCAAACTCGCCCAAAAGGTGTACACAACTGCACACAACTGGCCAAACTCGCCAAAAGTTGTGTGCCATGTGCGTCATGTGTCTAGAGGCATTTCTAGAGAACTTCTACTTCCCCTAGACCTCCCTACGAGAACAAGCCCCTCACACTGCACACATGACACACAACTTCCAAACCAAGGAGAAACCATGAACCCGCGCCAAGACATCAACCACCTGCGCAACACACGTGCCAACCTCAACCACATCGTCGCCAACTACCCCGCCTGGCACCGCTGGCTCGCAAGCCTGCTCCCAGACGGATACCCGACCGGCAGCGACTTCAACGTCACCAGCCGAGGAGGAACCAGCGACCCAACCAGCCGCATCGCACTCGGCCGTGCCAACGACGCCGCGCTCCTCGACGAAGCCAGCCACATCACCCAACAACTCGACGACCTGACCAACCGACTCGCCAACCTGCTCACCAAAGGCCCGCAACGAATCGACACCGCAGCCATCGTCCGAGCCGCCCGATGCTCAGGCGCCATCGACCCGACCTGCACCCGACTCGCCGACGGACGCCGCCACAAGACCGGACTCTGCGACGCGTGCTGGCAACAGCAGTATCGCCAAACCAGAAACCAAGAATGAAACACGCTAATCGACATCGCACAATGCACCAGTGGCGTGTTACATTAGATAACCAGTCGAGAAGTATGCGACGATGAAACCGGTCAAACCATACGGCTCGCGCTGGCAACGAGTACGCGCAGTCATACTCGAACGAGACCAACACCGCTGCCAGATCAACGGCAACAACTGCACCGGCCACGCCACCGAAGTCGACCACGTCGTACCCTGGCGGGAGGGCGGCGCACCCTACGACCCGGCCAACCTGCGAGCCTCATGCAAGCAGTGCAACGTCGGTCGAGCCAACAGTCGACGATCAGAACTAGCGGAGCTCGCGCTACGGGACAAGACCGTCCCGCCGCCGTCACGGCCCTGGTGAGGGCGCACGTCGTCTCAGGCCCCGGAGGCTTGACCGAAACCTGCGGACACGGCCCTGGTGAGGGCGCACGTCGTTTCTCAGGCCGCGGAGGCCCGGCCGAAACCTGCGGAGCTTTTTTCTCCCCAGCCCAAACGAAACGGTGGACCGATGGCGGGCCTGAATCGAACGGCGATCGACAAAGTCATTGAGGCGCTGCGGCAGCTTGGCCGCCTCGAAAGCATCGACGCGGCTCGCGTCGCAGCCGCCCAAACGTTGGCGGATGCGGTCGATTCTGCGCCTGATAACGCGTCTTTGTGGCGTGAATACCGTGCTGCCGAACAAGAACTGCGAGGTTCCGGTGGCGAAGTCGACGACGAGTTCACGAAAGCACTCGAAGCTTTGCGAGCCCCGATGGGCGACGTCCAGGACGCGAAGCCGGCGAAGCCTCGGAGCAAGCGTGGCGGCGGTGGCGGAGGCTCTGGGCCAGCCGTTGATGCCGTGGCAAAGGTTCGTCGCTGACGTAGGTACCGAGTTGCTGGCTGATGGCCGGCCGGCGTATCGCGAGATCATCGTGACGATTCCTCGTCAGTCGGGGAAGACGACGTTGACATTGGCGCTCGAGGTTCAGCGCGCGCTTGCGTGGGATTCTCCGCAGCGTATCGCGTACACGGCGCAGACCGGTTCGGATGCGCGTAAGAAGTTGCTTGACGATCAGGTGCCGATTCTGATGGCGTCGAATCTGCGTCAGGCGGTGGACCGGGTTCATCGTGCGCAGGGGAACGAGGCGGTCATCTTTCGTGGTGGCAGCCGTATCGACGTGCTCGCGTCTTCGGACTCTGCCGGTCACGGCAAGACGATCGACCTGGGTGTGATTGACGAAGCGTTCGCTGACATCGACGATCGTCGCGAGCAAGCGTTGTTGCCGGCTATGGCGACACGTCGTGCGGCGCAGATGATTGTTGTGTCGACTGCTGGGACTGACGCGTCCGCGTATTTGCGACGCAAGGTTGATGCTGGCAGGTCGGCGGTTGATCGTGGCGAGAACACGGGGATCGCGTATTTCGAGTGGTCGTCTGATTTTGAGTCGGCTGACCCTGACGACCCTGCTACTTGGTGGTCGTGTATGCCGGCGCTCGGGCACACGATCACTGAAGATGTTGTGAAGCATGCTCGGCAGACGATGTCTGACGGTGATTTCCGTCGGTCGATGTTGAATCAGTGGACGGTGAACTCGGAGCGGTTGATTCCTGCGACGGTGTGGGAGTCGGCGTGTCGTGTTGACGCGGTTCCCGACGGGCGTTTGACGTTTGCGGTCGATGTGAATCCTGAGCGGTCGGCGGCGGCGATTGTCGTTGTCGGTGACGCTGGTGTTCCGACTGTTGAAGTGATCGAGCATCGTTCTGGTGTTTCGTGGGCTGTTGATCGCGTTGTCGACATTGTTCGGCGTCAGGCGGGTTCGACGGTCACTGTTGATGCTCGCGGCCCTGCGGCTTCGTTGATTCCGCAGCTCGAGCAGGCTGGCGTGAAAGTTGTTGGTTTGTCGCCGGGCGATGTTGCTGCGGCGTGTTCCGGCTTCTTTGATGATCTGGCTGATTCGAAGATTCTTGTTCGCCGGCATTTGGGGTTAGATGCTGCTGTTGCAGCGGCTACCAGGCAAGTGTCGGGTGATTCATGGAGGTTCGCCCGTCGTGACGGGTCGGACATCACACCGCTGATGGCTGCCGTGCTCGCCTTGTGGACGGCGACACGACGGCGGCCTGTGTCGCCGGTCCCGGCGATCTTGGACCCTTGGAGTGTCGCTGATGCGTGAACATGTCACCACCGCGATGGAAGCTGTAGGCGCCGCTGTCGCGGTTGTCGGTATCGGGTTGATCTATCTGCCGCTCGCGTTCATCGTCGGCGGTGTCACGCTGGCGTTGGCTGGCTGGCTGGTGGCCCGATGAGTCTTCTTCGCAAGTTGGATACGCGCGGTTTCGTGCCGTTGCAGAACAGCGGTTTCGGTTCGGGTGGCCCGAACTGGTCCGGTGAAACTGTGAACGAGTCGACCGCGTTACAAGTGTCGGCGGTGATGGCCTGTGTGGGACTGATTGCGGACTCGTGCGCTTCGTTGCCGTTGCGCGCGGTCCGGCGTGTCGGCGATCGGAACGTGCCGCTGGCTACGCCGCGGTTGTTCCTCGAGCCGTCGTCCACGGTCACGGGTTACGAGTTGATTCATCAGACCGTGTCGTCGTTGGCGTTGCACGGAAACGCGTACATCTTCATCGACCGAGCTCCGAACGGCGACCCGTTGGCGTTGACGCCGATTCATTCGACGAACGTCGAGGTCACGACGATTGGCGGCAGCCAGGTTCGTCGGTACACGGTCGCCGGCTCGCCGGTCGACGCTGAGAACATGTTGCATCTGCGTTGGTGGACACCTCCGCAGGCGCTCAAGGGCATCAGTCCGATCGAGGAGCAGAAGACGACGATCGGGCTTGCGCTCGCGATGGAACGGCATTTGTCGCAGTTCTACGCGGACGGTGGCACTCCGTCGTCGGTGCTCGAGTCAGACGCCGCGATGACGGTCGAGCAGGCTCGCGTGCTTCAGGAAACCTGGGTAACGCAGCACAGCCGGCGTCGTCGTCCTGCCGTGCTCGCGGGCGGGTTGAAGTGGCGTCCGATCACCGCGTCGGCTGCCGACATGGAGCTCAACGCGAGCCGTGATCTTCAGGTTGCGCAGATCGCACGTATCTTCCGTGTGCCTGGCTACTTGATCGGCGCGAAGACCGGTGACTCACAGACGTACGCGAACGCGGAGATGGCCGGACAGCATTTCGTGACCTACACGTTGATGCCCTGGTTGAACCGCATCGAGGCCGCGTTCTCGGCGTTGTTGCCGCGTCCGCAGGTCGTCAAGTTCGATGTCGACGCGTTCTTGCGTGCCGACACGTTGTCGCGGTTGAAGGCGTACCAGCTGGCGGTCGCGACAGGTATCCGGACTCCGAACGAATGCCGTGCGTCGGAAGGCCTCGAGCCGTATGACGGTGGTGACGAGTTTGTGATGGCTCTGCCGGGCTCGCCGATGGCTGGCCCTGGTCTCGATCCCGCACCGATGGGTGTCGACCCGGAGTCGCCGCTCTGATGGCTTCGTTCACGCCGACAGAGGCGATGCAAACCGAAGCTCGTCGAGGGCTTGACTGGCGCGCCGAGTACGGGCGCGGCGGTACGGCTGTCGGCGTCGCCCGCGCTCGAGACATCGTGAACCGTCGCGACCTGTCACTCGAGACGGTGAAGCGCATGTCGTCGTACTTTGCGCGGCATCAAGTCGACAAAGAAGCGTCCGGCTGGTCGCCTGGCGAAGAAGGTTACCCGTCGGCAGGTCGTATTGCCTGGGCGTTGTGGGGTGGCGAACCTGGCCGCGCGTGGTCGCTCGCGATCATCGCCGAGGAGAAGAAGCGAATGATCGAAGAACAGATTGAAACACGCGAGCTTGACGCCGAGCAGTTCGCGCCACGTCAGCAAGCGCAGTATGTCGAAGACGAAGACATTGTCGAAATCTTTGGGAAATACGACCAGGGCGTCGGTCCTGACGGCGCGCATTATGTTGCCGAGTCGCCGTTCGCCGGCGAAGGCCTTGTTTGCGCTAACTGCGCATTCTATGAAGGTCCGCGAGGTTGTGAAATCGTCGATGGTGACATCGCGCCGGAGGGAATCTGCAAGCGTTGGATTATCCCGGCAGCACTCGTCACTACCCAGGAGCCTCAGCCCATGAACGACAGTGTTGCCCGTTACGCGAAACTTGATGTCGAAGCTCGCAAGATCGGCGGCCGCGACGTGGAGTTCCGCACGGTGTCACTCGGAAACATCGAGGTGCGTGCCGCCGACAGGGCTGGCCAGCCGATGCGCTTCGCCGGCTACGCGGCCGTGTTCGACTCGCCGTCGGAGCCGTTGCCGTTCACTGAGACCATTCGTTCGGGCGCGTTCCGTCGTTCGTTGAACAGCGGTCGTGAGGTTCGTATGTTTGTGAACCACAACACGGACATGGTGCTCGGTTCGACCCGGTCCGGGACGCTGGCGCTCACCGAAGACGAGCGCGGCCTCAAAGTTGAAGGTGACTTGCCCGACACCACATACGGTCGCGACCTGTCCGTCCTGATGCAACGCGGTGACGTGCATTCGATGTCGTTCGGGTTCTCGATCCCTCGCGGCGGTGACGCCTGGTCCGAAGACGGCCAGTCGCGTGAACTGCGCGAAATCATCTTGCACGAAGTCTCGGTCGTGACAGGTTTCCCCGCCTACGAGGCGACCGACGCGTCGGTGCGTTCCACCGACGAGCCGGAGGAACCGGCTGACGAGGCCGACGACGCGCCGATCGGCGTTCCGATCATGGTTCAGCGTCGTCTGAATGATCTCTACGCCAAGAAGGCATGAGAAAGCGCCGGCCCGGCCGGCGACAAGTAGCTCGGAGCGGACCCCCGGACTCGACGACGGTCGGGAACCACGGTCGACGCCACCACCTGCGCCCAACCACCAACCACCAACCTCCGAAAGGGAGACACATCATGAGCAAGTTCATCGACGTGCTCTCGGAAGAGCGTGCACGCGCGTGGGAGCAGGCCAAGGGCCTCCTCGACGCTGCCGCTGCCGAGAAGCGCGACCTCACCGCTGAGGAGTCCGAGACGTTCGACCGCATCAACGCGGACCTCGACACCAAGGACGCCCGCATCAAGTCCATCATCGAAGCCGAAGAGCGCAACCGTTCCATCGAGGAGAGCCGCACCCGTCTGGGTGTGCCCGCGAACCTCGGTGGCGAAGTCGCTGCTGACGTGGACCAGGACGACCAGATGGTTCGTTCGTTGCTCCGCGGCGACATCCGCTCCGCTCGTTTCGAGAAGCGCGCTATCACCAAGAGCTCGGCCACTCTCGTGCAGAGCTCGGTGTACGACCGCATCGTCGAGCACCTCGTGCAGACGAACGTCGTCCGTGGCCTCGCCACCGTCCTGACCACATCGACCGGCGAGTCGATCGCGATCCCGAAGAGCACTGCTTTCTCGACCGCTTCGATCGTCGGCGAAGGTTCGCAGGCTTCGACCTCCGACCCGACCCTGTCGCAGACCACGCTCGGCGCGTACAAGTACGTCGTCCTCGTGCAGCTCTCGAACGAGCTCGCGAACGACTCGTCGATCGACGTCGGCGGCTTCCTCGCGCGTCAGGCCGGTATCGCCATCGGTGTGGCCACTCGTGGTCACATGACGACCGGCGATGGTTCGAGCAAGCCGTACGGAATCGTCACCCGCGCCACCACCGGCGTGACCGGCACTGCCGGCGCTTCGGGCGCGTTCACCGCTGACAACCTCATCGACCTCCGCTACTCGGTCGGCGCCGCTTACACGGCTCAGCCCGGTTGCGCGTGGATGATGAACTCGACCGCGATGGCCGCCGCCCGTAAGCTCAAGGACAGCCAGAACCGTTACCTGTTCGAGCCGGGCCTCAACGGCAACGTCGACTCGCTCCTGGGCTTCGGTGTCCAGATCAACGACTCGATGGCTTCGCCCGCAAACAGCGCCAAGTCGGTTCTGTTCGGTCACATTCCGTCGTACTTCGTTCGCGAAGTGAACGGCATCGACGTGGCTGTGTCGGACGACTTTGCGTTCGACTACAGCGTGCGGACCTTCCGCGTGACGCTGCGCACCGACGCCGACCTCGTCGATCAGACGGGCGCGGTGAAGGTGTTCGTCGGCGGCGCCGCCAGCTGACCAGCCACACCAACTGACTGAGTGTCCCGTCGCCCGTCCCCCTGGGCGACGGGACACCTGGTCGTTCTCTCCCGGAGGTATCGCATGAAAGTGAAGATGCTCATCTCGATTACTGGAACTATCGACGGCCAAGAGTGGCCCGCTCGCGGTTCCGAGGTGGAGCTCGCAGATCAGGTGGCAGCCGACCTGATTGCAAATGGTTACGCGGAACCGTGCGCCGATGCGCGGGTCCGCACCGCAAAGATCGAAACGGCCGCCGTGGACCCTGTCGCTGAGACGGCGACCAGGCCGGCCGCGAAGCCGCGCAAGAAGGCCGACGAGGGCTGACGTGGCAATCACGAACGGCTATTGCACGCTCGCGGAAGTCAAAGCCGCGTTGCGCATCATCGACAGCGCGGACGACACGTTGCTCGAGAACGCTGTCGAGGCCGCTTCTCGTCGTATCGACGGTGAATGCTCGCGCCGGTTCTACGCTGACGCGAATGCCAGCGCTCGCACGTACGCCGCGACGAAGAACACACTGTTGCCGGTCGACGACATCTCGAGCACGTCCGGGCTTGTCGTGAAGATCGATGCTGACGCGGACGGAACGTTCGAAACAACGCTCACCGCTGGCGTCGACTACCAACTCGAGCCGACCAACGCGCTCGCGCAGAGCCGACCGATCGAACAGTTACGCGCGCTCGACACCGGATTCCCGGTCGCAGCGAACGGGCGCACGCTCGTGGAAGTAACCGCCCGCTGGGGCTGGCCGGCCGTGCCCGACGCAATCAGGGAGGCTGCCGTGCTTCTCGCGTCGCGGCAGTTCAAGCGATACGACTCGCCGCTCGGTGTCGCCGGCTTCGGTGACCTCGGAGCGATCATCGTGCGCCGCATCGACCCGGACGTCGCAGTGCTTCTCGCACCGTACGTCATCACGGCGGTCGCCTGATGGCTGCAACGGTCGCCCAGGTGATGACCGCGCTGAAGACGCAACTTGCGACCATCAGCGGACTTCGGACTGTCGACTACATTCCGGACCAGATCAACCCGCCGATGGCCGTGCCGGCGCTCACGCAGGTTACGTACCACAACGCTCAGCAGGGCGGAGCTCCGCAGCATTCGATCGTCGTCACGGTGATCGTAGGCCGCGCGTCGGAACGTACCGCGCAGAATGCGCTCTACGAGTTCCTGTCCTACTCGGGCAACAAGTCGATTCGCGCTGCGATCGAGGCCGACCGCACGCTCGGTGGCGTCGTGCAAACGACCGTCGTGCAATCCGGTTCCGACATTCGTCCCATCACTGTCGCGGACGCGACCTACCTGGTCGTCGACTTCGACGTTCTCGTCTACGCCTAAGGAGGCGCGCATGAGCACATACAAGATCTCCGGTCCCCGCTCGGTGGCCGGCAAGAACCCCGGCGAGATCGTGAACGAGGCCGATCTCGACGGGTGCAACGTCCAGGCCCTCATTGAGGGCGGACACCTCGTTCCCGCCACCACCACCAAGGCCGCCAAGGCCGCAACCACCGAGGAGTAATACACCATGGCCCGTATCGTTCTGACCGATGTTTCGGTGACGATCAACAGCATCGACCTCAGCGACCACGTCGCTTCGGTCACCATCGAAACCAACTACGACGAGGTCGAGACCACCGCATTCGGTCAGACCGGCAAGACTCGCGTCGCCGGCCTGTCGGACTCCTCCGTGTCGTTCGACTTCCACCAGGACTTTGCCGCAAGCGAAGTCGAAGCAACCATCTACCCGCTGCTCGGCACGCTCACGAGTGTCCTCGTGAAGCCGACCGCGTCGGCTGTCGGTGCGACCAACCCGTCGTACTCGATGACCTGCCTTGTGAACCAGTGGACGCCGCTCTCCGGTGGACCCGGCGAACTGTCGACCGCTTCGGTCACTTGGCCGGTTTCGGGCACCATCACGAAGGCCACGAGCTGACGTCATGATCGCCTGGCAGCTCAAGGTCACAAAGACGGACGGCACCGACGCCGTTCACACAATCGGTCCGCGCCAGATCGTCGCTTTCGAGCGGCACTGGAAGACCGGCCTCGCCAAAGCCTTTCAGGTCGATCAGAAGATGGAACATCTCTTCTGGTTGGCTTGGGAGGCTGAACGCGCATCCGGGGTCACGGTGCCTCCGTTCAACGATGCGTACCTCGACACGCTCGCGAACGTTGAGATCGTCAGCACCGATAACCCTTCCGTCGGGACTCCCTGACCTATCTCGTTGCTCACATAGCGGTTGAAACGGGCATCGCCCCGAATGATCTCCTCGACGCCCCTGACGGGATGCTCGAAGCGATCATTGACGTGCTGAAGAGACGAGCAGAGGAGTCCCGGAAATCTTCCAGGAGATAACCGATGGCCGCGAACCGCGTACGCTCGATCGACACAGTCAATGTGGCCGGGCTCGACGAACTCCGGCGCGCATTGAGGAAAGCGGACCAAGAGTTCGGGGTTGAAGGCACCAAAGCACTCAAAGAAGTGAACTACAACGTGGCCGAGTTCGTCATACGTCGAGCGATTGTCGCGGCATCGACGCTTGGCAAGATGGAAGCGAAAGCGGCTCGAGACATGGACGCCTCGAAGTCTGCGGTCGGCGCGCGAATCAACGGCGGTGGAAAGAAGTCACCGTTCTTCGGCGGCGCCGAGTTCGGCGCGCATCGGGACAAGCGTAGATTGTTGAAGAACACTCGCGGCCGGGCCACGATCGTTCGCGACAACGAGAACATTGACAAGGTTCGCCGCAGGGTCGAGTCGCAAACGGTTGCGTACGACCGTTACGGAGCGCCTAATACTGTGCGCAAGCGAACTCGGGACATGGGTGGCGTCGGCGTTCAGGTTGTCGGAACAATGATCGGTTGGAACCAGTTTCGCACCTGGCGCGGCAACGGTCGCGGCGCCGGCTACTTCCTGTTCCCGACCATTCGCCGCGACATCGGCGACATTATTGAAATGTACGGCGACGAGATGCAGCGCCTCCTCGGCGACGTGTTTCCAGACTAGGAGCCTCTGTGGCAGATACTCGACGCCTCACTATTGAAGTCCTGGGTGACGCCAAGAACGCCATGAAGGCGCTTGGTGATGTCGGTGACAAGGCCGGCAAGATAGGCCAGGACTTTGTCGACTTCGGTAAGAAGGTCGCGCTCGGCTTCGCCGCGTTCTCGGCCGGCGCCGTCGTCATCGGCAAGCAACTCGTTGACGCCGCGTCCGACCTGAACGAGGTCACGTCCAAGACGAACGTCGTGTTCGGCGACGCGGCTGACTCAGTCTTGAAGTTCGCTGACGGCGCGGACGTTGCGTTCGGCCAGTCGAAGAAGCAGGCGCTCGACGCTGCGTCGACGTTCGGTATCTTTGGTAAGGCTGCCGGCCTGTCCGGTCAGGACCTGGGCGACTTCTCGACCAGCCTAGTCGGTCTCGCGTCGGACATGGCGTCGTTCTCGAACACCAGCCCGCAGGAAGCAATCGACGCCCTCGGCGCCGCTCTCCGTGGAGAGTCGGAGCCCATCCGCCGATACGGCGTGATGCTCGACGACGCGTCGCTCAAGGCTCAAGCCATGTCGATGGGCATCTACGACGGCAACGGGTCACTCACCCAGCAGCAGAAGATTCTTGCTGCGCAAGCTCTCATCTTCAAGCAAACATCGGACGCGCAAGGCGACTTCGCTCGCACGTCCGATGGCATGGCGAATCAGCAACGTATTCTCGCTGCCCGCTTGGAGAACACGAAGGCCAAGCTCGGCCAAGCGTTGCTGCCGATCGCGTTGAAGGTCATGAGCGCGTTCTCCGACCTGATCGACAAGGTCGCCCCGCTCGCTGAACGTTACCTACCTCGACTCGCCGCTGTTCTTCAGACCGCCGCAGACAAAGCGATGGACATCGCGAACGCTGTCGGCAAGTTTCTGGCGCCGTACATCGAGAAACTCGGCGACTGGATGAAGGACAACATCGACGTCGTCAAAGTGTTCTTCGGTGTGATCGCCGGCGCGGCAGCGATCGCGGGAGTTGTGGCGCTCGGCGCGGCTATCGCCGGCCTGTTCAACCCGCTGACGCTTATCATCGGCGCTATCGCCGCGCTCGTAGCCGGTTTCTACATGGCGTACACGCGATCGGAAGAGTTCCGGGCCGTGGTCGATGCTGTGGTCGCGTTCTTCCGCGACAAAGTCGTACCCGCGTTCCAAGCGGCGTTTAGCGCGATCATCTCCGGTGTTCAGTCGTTCATCGAAGGCTTCAGCGCTCGCATGGACAACATGCGAACCATCTTGGAAGGCATCCGCGGTTTCATCGAGATGATTCTTGGCGTCATCATGAAAGCCTGGCAACTGTTCGGCGACGACATCATGCGCTACATCGGAACCATCTTCGATGCGATTCGCAACATCATCGAAGGCACGCTGAAAGTGATCAAGGGCGTGATCGACTTCTTCCTTGGCGTTCTCTCGGGCGACTGGGGTCGCGCGTGGGAAGGAATCAGGGACATCGTCAGCGGTATCCTGAACGTGATACTTGGCTTGATTCGATCGGCGACCGCGCCGATCGTGGCAGCGTTCGGGTTCATTACGAGCTCGCTCGGTGCCGGACTCTGGGGTCTTTGGGAGATCGTAACAAAAGCGTTCGGCGCGATCTGGAACGTCGCGTACAGCGTGTTCGATCGCATCCGTTCGTTTGTGTCGACCATCTTCTTGGGTATTGTCGACACGATCAAAGCGGTCATCAACGGCATGTTGGGGTTCCTCGAGCGAGGAATCAACTTGGTCGTTGACGGCATCAACCACATCATCTGGTCGTTCGAATGGGTGAACGGCTCAGCCGACTTCCCTCGCCTGTCGCGGGTCAGACTGCCGCGTCTGGCTGACGGCGGTATTGTCACCGCGCCGACAATCGCGATGATCGGTGAAGCAGGGCCCGAAGCGGTTGTGCCGCTTACCGGTCGCAACGCGCCGATGGGCGGCGATGTGATCGTGAACGTCGCCGGCTCCGTCACCAGCGAACGCGACCTCATCGAGACCATCCGGCGCGGCCTAGTGAACAGTCAGCGCAACGGCGCCCAACTCGTCTACAGCAACACATGACGCTCCCCTGCCAGCCCGTCGTCCAAATCCGGTTAGGGACCGGCGCGTCGTTCGGCAACGTGATGACGCTCGGCGACACCTTCAACGGCATCCTGGGCACCAACATCCTTGGCACCAGCACCAGCCAGATCGTCGAGATTTCCGATCAGGTGAACCAGATCTCAATCCGTCGAGGTCGTGACCGCATCTTCGAGAATTACAACCCAGGCTTCGCATCCATCTCCTGGTGGGATCCCGACGGCGACTGGAACCCCGACAACGTGACAGGGCCCTACTACGGCCAAATCCTTCCAATGCGGCAGATCCGCGTCACGACCAACTACAGCGGAACCGAGTACGGCCTGTTCTCAGGGTTCATCAGCTCGTGGGACTGGGAATGGCCCAAAGGCACCGAGTACGCTCGAGTGACCGTCACAGCCGATGATGGCTTTCGACTGCTCGCCCTGTCCAACGTGGACAGCGTGACCGGCGCCGCGACCGGCGATCTCCCAGGCACCCGTATCAACCAAATACTTGACATGGTGGACTGGCCGGCCAACATGCGCAACATCGACACCGGCGCCCAAGAACTACAGAACGACCCTGGTGGCCTCCGCTCCGTCCTTGACGCCGTCCAAGTCGTGGAAGAAACTGAACTGGGCGCGTTCTACATGGACCGATACGGCTCAGCCCGGTTCAAGTCCCGCTCGACGATCAGCCAACAAGCGTCCGGCTCCGCCACGACCCTCGCCGACGACGGCACCGGCATCTACTACCAAGACCTCGACGTCTCTTTCGACGAAACAGAGCTCTCTAACGTCGTGTCGGTCACGAACCATGGTGGCACCGCCCAGACCGTCTCCGATGCCACGTCGATCGCCGACTACTTCACCCGCACCTACACGCTCACCGGCTTGCTCGGCCGCAATAACGCCCAAGCGACCAACATCGCCAACCTGATTCTCAACTACCGCAAAAACCCTCGCATCCGTATTGAGTCCGTCACCCTTGACCTCTCAAGCGACAGCCCTCGAGTCCTCCCCGGCCTCAGCCTCGATTTCGGCGACCCGATCTACGTTGTCCGAACCCAAACCGCCACCGCCGTCCTCGATCTTCGTGTTACCGTCCAAGGTGTCGAGCACACGATCACCCCAGACCGATGGACGACCCGTTTCATCACCCGTGAACCGTTGAGCCTTGCCTTCATCCTCGGCTCAAGCCAATACGGTATTCTCGGCACTAACACTCTCTAGGAGTCCCATGACCACCACCTATCCGATTTCAGCCGCCTATACCGATGGTCAGGTGCTGTCGGCGTCAAACGTGAACCAGATCGCTGGTGGCGTGAACGATCTGGCGGCGCTCCAGTTGAACGCCCAGACCGGAACGACCTACACCCTCGTCCTTGGCGACGCCGCCAAGACCATCACCCTCACGAACGCCTCGGCGATTACCCTGTCGGTACCCACCAACGCTTCGGTCGCTTTCGCTGTCGGCACTCAAATCTTGCTGTATCAGGGCGGCGCCGGTCAGGTCACCGTTTCGGCTGTCACGCCGGGCACGACCTCGATCCGCTCGAATGGCTCCAAGACGAAGATCAACGGCCAGTACGGCGTGGTCTGTCTGATGAAACTCGCTACCGACGAGTGGGTGCTGTTCGGTAACACCGTCGCATGATTCCCGCCGTCAGCGCCACGACCGCCGCTGGCGCCGGTGGGTTGGCCTACCAATGGGTGAGCGCCGGTAGTGCTGGCGAAATCTACACTTCAACCTCGACGACAGCGGCCACCGGAACATGGACCCTCCGCACCTCGTCTTTCGGAACCACATCGATCCAGCGAGTCGCATCCAATGGCACAAGTCTTTATGTCGCCGTCGGGCAATCCGGCAAACTTGGCACTTCCCCGGACGGCATTACTTGGACGCAACGCACGAGCAGTTTCAGCGCCGGAGACACCATTCAGGACATCGCTTACGGCAACGGTTATTGGGTCGCCGTCGGTGATAACGCCAAGATCGCCTACTCGACCGACGGCACGACATGGACCCAAAAAACCACCGGAATTACAGGCACCGTTCAGGCAGTCGCTTGGGGAAACGGTTTGTGGGTAATCGGAAGTTCCAATGGCGCCATGTACACCGCCACCGACCCGACCGGCACATGGACAAGCCGAACGTCCACCGTCGCCGTCGTGTACGACATTCTTTACTTCAAGGCTCAAAACATCTGGGTAGCAGGCGCCGACACAGGAACAACCGGCGCTTTAGCATCAAGCACGGACGGCTTGACTTGGACGGCCAGAACGTCGGCCTTCAGCCTCCTTGCCACAATCATGTTTGCCGCCAATACCTCAGTCGTCGCCTTGGCGGGTTACAAAACCAACGTCTCAACGAACGACATCGAATCATCGACCGATGGCATAACGTGGACCGATCGGACACCAGCAACCACAAGCGGAGGCGTCTACGGCAAAGGCGCTTCAGACGACGCTGGCCTGATGGTGTTTTGCTATGTATCGGCGGCACTTCAAACGTCCACAAATGGAAGCACATGGACGTCACAAACCTGTGGAGCAGGAAGTACGACGCTCTGTCATTCGTCAGGAACACCGAGCCTCCGATGAACACCTACCAAGCCACCGTCACCCCCGACAACCATGTCATCGTCACCATCAACGGCGTCGAGGTAGATCGCCCCGGCCCATGGGACACCAGCGAAGGCGCCCACCAATGGGCTGCCGACATCGTCGCCAGCCTCGAAGCAGGCAACATCCACTACCCCCAACAGCCCGGATGGATTGATCCGTATGGCAACTAAAAAGAAACCCGCCGAACCCGCCGCCGGTGGTCGGCCGTACACCGGCAACACCGACCCAGCCAACAGCGCCCGTCCCGGCACCATCCGCTTTCAGGACTACATGCGGTTCCTCTTCCAAATGAAGAACCTTGGCATCTACGCCAACCGACCCATCCGAGGCGGCCAAGCCCTCTCCGTCCATGCGACCGGCCGCGCCTGTGACCTCGGCGGCGGCCCCAACCAGATCATCGCCGCCATCACCTTCCTCAAGCGTCACGCCGACGAACTCGGCGTCGAGGAAATCCACGACTACGGCAACCGCGTTCAACCAGGCCAACACGGCGCCGGATGGCGATGCGACCGTCACGCTTGGAAGATCTACGACAAACCCACCATCGGGTCGCCCGGCGCTCAATGGGTTCACTACGAAATCAGCCCTGCCATGGCCGACAACCCGTCAGCCGTGGACACCGCGTTCAAGGCAA
>Ga0209358_10000546_pt1 | contig 32650 bp, 57 predicted proteins | sample LauGreFa1BDMLBSN_2_FD_187574 | JGI IMG/M metagenome (GOLD analysis project Ga0209358, IMG submission 187574) | Freshwater lake microbial communities from Lake Michigan, USA - Fa13.BD.MLB.SN (SPAdes) (version 2) | ecosystem: Environmental > Aquatic > Freshwater > Lake | place: Lake Michigan, USA... | reverse complement strand
AGGAGAGGTAGGAGCACCAGCAGGAGAGGTAGGAGCAGCAGCAGTAGGAGAGGTAGCAGCAGCAGCACCAGCAGGAGAGGTAGGAGCGGCCTGCGAAGGGGACAGCGAAGGGGACAGCGCGGCCTGCGAAGGGGACAGCGAAGGGGAGAGCTGTTTCACGGGATCAAATTTTTTCCAGATGTCGGAGTTCAAAAGGATGATAACAGAAGAAAATTGGTCAACCTCGCTACCTGAATGGCTAATAGCATTAATAATGAAAGTGGAACCCGTAGCACCGTGAGGAATACTTGGGGATTACTTTCATTATGAAGTTATTGTATGGAAAATCACACAATGGGATTTGATTGCCCACAAATTGTTAGAAATGTGTGGGGTGGGTGGTTGAGATGTAGACAGATTGAAGGAGTGTATAGCCAGTGCATCAGTCGCAGACATTGCGTGACTGAGGGCTGCAGTGGAGGCAGATTGGGGAACAGAGCATGTAGGGGAGAGGACAACAGCAATATATAGAATAATGGAAGAATATTATTATTCAAGATGAGGAGTGTGGTTGTCAATTATGTATAATTCAGCTGAAGGAATTGCTGAATCTCCAGATTCAGGAGCCACGGCATCAAGTGTATCAGATACAGAAAGTTCAGATTCAGCAGGTGAAGGAGCGAAGGCATCAAGTGAATCAGCAGGAGAATCAGCAGGAGAAAGTTCAGATTCAGCAGGTGAAGGAGCGAAGGCATCAAGTGAATCAGCAGGAGAATCAGCAGGAGAAAGTTCAGATTCAGCAGGTGAAGGAGCGATGGCAACAAGTGTATCAGAATGGGAAGTGCAAGAAAGCATAGTAAGGATGATAGAGATGGTAATAGGGTAGAGAGAGCCCCCCCTGGTAGAGAGAGGCAGTCGAAGAGAGAGCCCCCCCCTGGTAGAGAGAGGCAGTCGAAGAGAGACCGATGGAAAGAAACGAAGAGAGAGCAAGGTAGAAGTAGGGTGCTGAAGAAGGTTCGAGTCCTTCCTTTGCTGATGAAAAGAATAGAAAGAAATAAAGGATCAAATGTAAGTGGTGCCCCACTACCAGTACCAGCAGTACCAGTAGAAGGGGCAGTAGAAGTACAAGCAGTAGCAGGGCCAGTAGGAGTACAAGCAGTAGCAGGGCCAGTAGGAGTACAAGGAGTAGCAGGACATAAAATCACAGAGAGTAATTGAACAGAAGGGTTATCAGATATGTTAGTGGAATTAATCAGGCGGCTTGTTCCGGCAGGACCGTGAGCCCTGGTAAGTAAAATCAAGGAAAGACAAAGAGGTCTGGTATTAGTAACGAAAGTGTTAGAAGAAACGGAAGGACGGGGAGGGGACAAGGGTAATATTGAGAACCGGTCCAGAACGGAAGAAGAGATAGGGGAAATGACGAGGGAGGCGTTGGTAGGATGGGAAGAAGAGTGGGAAGAAAGATGGAAAGGGGAGAGGCAAGCACTAGTAGTGGAGGAGCTCCGACACAGTTGTAAAAATAGCGTATCAAGAGTGTTATCAGAGTGGATAGAAGGAATAGAAGTATTCGTAGGAGAATTCGAAGGATCAGAAGGATCAGAAGGATCAGAAGGATCAGAAGGATCAGAAGGATCAGAATCAGAATGGGAAGAAAGAAATAAGGGAGAACAAGGAGGAGATCAAGGAGGGGCGATGGCATCAAGTGTATCAGAATGGGAAGTGCAAGAGAGCATAGTAAGAATGATAGAGGTGGTGCACTACGTGCTTTAAAAAAAATAGGGTAGAGAGAGCCCCCCCCCTTTCCCTTAAAGGGAAGGGGGGGGGGGTTCTTGAGAACGACAGCCCAGAGAGGGGGGGAAAAATCCTATGAAGCAGAAAGGTGATGCGACCGACTGTTAATCGGTAAGATGAAGGTTCGACTCCTTTCGTAGGAGGCGGGTAAAGAAAGGCCCCCCTTCCCAAATAGGGGAGGGGGGGGGTATATACCCCAATAAGCCCCCTAAAGGGTGAAATACAGAACCCCCTTTAGGGGGCGGTAAAGAGAGGAAAAGATAGTGTTTGATCGTGGCACAAGGAGAGCGCTGGCGTGGTGGATCAATACATGCAAATCTGGTAAAACGGGTGAACTGGTGAGTAATACATGGGAGTCTACCCGAGAGGATGGGCCCATGGTGTATTAGTTAGTTGGTATGGTAAGAGCATACCAAGGCGAAGATGCATAGTCGGTATGAAAGTGCGGACGACCACACTTACAATGAGAACGGGTAGGACTTCGGATAGGAGGCAGCAGTAGAGAATTTTGCGCAATGGAGGAAACTCTGACGCAGCAACCAGGCAAAAGAAACAGAGAGAGAAAGTGAAACTTCGTTAAATCTGCGGGTAACCGTGGGGAGAGAAAGAGAAAGGGAGAAGAGACCATTCGAAGGGGGGGATAGTGACCTAAACGAAGGAAGGGTAGTCAAAAATCTCGTGCCAGCAGACGCGGTAAAACGAGATACCCGAGTGCTTCCAATAATGACTAGGGGTGTAGAGAGTGCGCAGGTGGTGGAACCTAAGGGGAAAGCTAAGAGTGGGAGGAAAGATCATGGAAGGGCTAGAGTAGTGGTGGAATATGAAAAATTTAGCAGTAAGGACAAGGCGAAGGCAATGATCAAGAAACACTGACGCTGAAGCACGAAGGCTGAGGGAGCAAACAGGATTAGTACCCTGGTAGTCTCAGCAGTAAACTATGAGTGGAAGACGAAGAGGGAGCGTCAAAGAGAAAGTCAAGACCACTCCACCTGTAGACTACGATGGCAACATTAAAAGATAAAAGAATTGGCGGTTGGGGAAATCAAGCCGGAGAAACATGGGGCTTAATACGAAGATACACGTAAAACCTTACCTAACCTAGTTAGGGAAACCTATCAGATACTGCATGTCCGTCGAAAGTCCGAATGAGAAAGAAACGTGCGAAATCCAGTAAAAGGGAGGACGTCAGGCAATATGGTTCAGATGGTTAGGGCGGCGCCTGTGTTACAGTGATAGAAAAGAAAAGAAGGCGAACTCGTAAGGGTAAGCAAAAGGCAAGAACTAAAGAAGAACGGAGGCAGGTATGTAAAGACCTGAGGAAGGAGGATTCGGTAGTAATCGTGAAGTAGCGAGTTACGGTGAATAGTGCACTCCCCTTCGTACAAACCGCCCGTCAGCCCCGAAGAATCAAAAGGATTTGGGGTAAGTCGTAACAAGGTTCCGGTTCGGGAACGAGCAGGAGGACAGAGCCGATAAGACCCCTAAGGGGTCTTATGGGGCCAAGGCCCGATTCGCCCTCTTAGGGGGTGTAGTCACCCACCCTAAGGGGGCGAAAAGCCTAACCCAAGCGTATATGGTATAGTGGGTTAAAATATTTGCCTTCCAAGCAGACGACAGGAGTTCGAATCTCCTTATGCGCAGTCGACGCCAGAGGGGTGTCAAAGAGAGGGTTAGAGAGAGAATTGTGGAGAGGGAGTAGAGGGAAGAATAGGGGAGAGTAGAGGGAAGGAGAAAAGTAGTCAAAAGGGAATGTCGAAAGAAAGCTAGGGTAGAAGTAAAAAAGGACGAAAGGAAAGCGAAAGGCCTCAAGAGAGACACAGAAAAGAGGATATCCAAGGGGAGAAATCCCAAAACCAACGAAAGTAGGGAAGAAGACTCTGTGAACTGAAACATCTAAGTAACAGAAGGAAAAGAAATCAAGAGAGATTTGTGTAGTAGTGGCGAGCGAGGCACAAAGAGCCAAAACCTCAGCATAGGGGAACAGAAAAGAACAGAGAGGGTAAAAGATTCCCGTAAAGAGAACCTATGCCCCCCGAATAGGGGGGGGGGAATAGCGGTAAAGCGGCAAAGGAGGAAAAGAGAGTAGATCATCAGTACGAGGATTGAAGACAGGGGAACCAAACCTCTAAGGCTAAATATACAACTACACCGATAGAGAACGAGTAACGTGAGTGAAAGCTGAAAAGATAAGAAGCAAGGCTGAGTGAAAAAGAACAGGAAATCGGCAGAACCGGAGCACTCAAAGAAAAAATGAGGTACCTTTTGTATAATGGATTTGCAAGTAGTATGGTAAAGAAAGAAAGGAGACGAAGTGAAAACGGAAAGAGAAAGACCATACTGGACCCGAACCCGAGTGATCAACCCAGTAGCAGTTTGAAGGAACAGTAAAACGTTGATGGAGGAACGAACCCGTGAGTGTTGCAAAACTCTGGGATGACTACTGGGTAGCAGGTGAAATGCCAATCGAACTCGGAGCTAGCTGGTTATCTACGAAAGCTATAAAGGTAGCGCATCAAAAAAGTGAAGGAGGAAATTGGGGCACCTTAGGGTGCCGCAATCCTCCGAACACAAGAACGAAGTAGTACGAAAGTACACAAGGGAAAAGAGTCACGAGCGGTACGGCACTAGAAAAACCTCTGTTGAGAGGAAAAAACCCAAGAATGCAGTGACAAGAAAAAGGATAGACAGACTTATAGCGATAAGGTTATAGGTCAAAAGGGAAACAACTCAGAACCAATGTTAATGTCATGGAAACCGGGGCTGAAGAGCCAAAAGATCCGGAAGAGGTAAAGCCAGGAAGGGTCAAAAACTAAGTGTGTAAGGAAAGTCGGTCAAGTGGAGTCACCGGCGAAAGCGGGGGGAGGACACAGCCAGTAAAGGAGGGACCACCCGGTAAAAGGGGGGGTAGGGAGAAGAAAGGCAGGAAAGGACGAAATAGGAGTAGGCTTGGAAACAGCCATCAAAAAAGAACACGTAACAGTGCATAGAGAGAGGGACAAAGGCGCCAAGAATAGAGGTGGCTAAGAAAGGAAACAGAAACATGGTGCTCGGGGAACAGACCCCAGAAGAGAAGGAAGGGGAAAGGGAGACGAGCGGTAGTAGATCAATTCGTAAAAAATCGAAAGAGACAATGCAAATATGAGTAACTGAAATCAAGGTTAGGAGAGAAAGACGAGAGTCGAGTAGTCCGAAGCCAGATGGCCGAAAAGTTTAAGGATAAAAGAAGCAGTCCCTAAGTAAAAAAGTCCTGAACAGGATATACGATGGGGAGAGAACGGGAGCAGGTACGGGTGAAACCGAGACCTGAAGAAGAAAGTGCGAGAAAACCCAATTAGGAAAGAAAAGGAAGCCAAAAGCCAAAAGTGGAGAGGAAAGGGGACAAAACCTTAAAAACCTTAACAAAGCACACTCAAGTCCAACATAAAGTAGTGAGGGGTGCGTAAGAGGCAGAAAGACTAAATGGCAGGAAAAACCTGAACCGTAGGGGGGGAAAGCCCCTAGATAGAGAATGACAGAGAGAGGAGCATCAGACCAGACCATAGGGGTAGGTAGCGGGAGGAAAGGAAAGATGAAGCATGAAGAACTGTACCAATCTGACACAAGTGAACAAGTAGAGAATACAAAGGCCAGAATGAAGAATAATCCATAAGGAACTCGGCAAAATGTCTCAGTAAGTTAGCAAGAATGAGAGCATGGTTCGGCCCTAATCCCCGTAAGGGTAAGGGCGAAAAAATGTCGCAGAGAATCGGTTAAGCCGGCTGTTTACCAAAAACACAGCTTTTAGCCAACACGAAAGTGGAAGTATTAGAAGTGACCCCTGCCCAATGGTCGCAATCGAAACCAACTAGTGAAAGCTGGGAAGACAAGATCGACTAAATGGCCGCAGTAACCTTGACTGTGAAAATGTAGCGCAATCAATAGTCAATTAATTGTTGACACGTATGAACGGGGCCACGAGCTTAACGCTGTCTCATGGATTAATCAAGTGAAATTGGAGTCGTAGTGAAGATACTATGAAGAAGCCATTGTGGGACAAGAAGACCCTATAAGCTTAACTATTACTATTAGTAGGTTCGCACGAAGAATGAGAGTAGAAAAAGGGAGCAAGGGGCTTTTGGCCCCTTATGCCACTTTCCCCCTTTGGGGGAAAGGGGCGTAACTCTAAAGAGAGAAGTGAAAGACCAGTATCAAGAGAGTGCGAAAGATCAGAAAGGTCGAAGAAGAAGAGCGAAAGCAAATAGGAGATAGTTTGGTTGGGGCGACAGCCTTTTAAAGAGTAACAAAGGTTTACAAAGGTCAGCAAAGGAGTGTAAGAGCGAAAGCGAGGCCTGACTGTGCGGTAGAACATAAGACAAGCAGGGACGAAAGTCGGTTCTAGTGACCAGCTAGAGAGAGATGGAGAAGCTAGCTATCAAAAGGGAAGTTACTATAGGGATAACAGCGTAATACCGGGAGAGAGTCCATATCGACCCCGGAGATTGCGACCTCGATGTTGGAATATCGCATCCTGACTCTGCACAAGGAGTCAAGGGTTAGACTGTTCGTCTAATAAAGCGGTACATGATCTGAGTTCAGAACGTCGTGAGACAGTTCGGTTTATATCTACAAGGGCAAAGAATCGAAAATCGAAGTATCAATAGTACGCAAGGACCTTGGTGCGAGTCCCGCTGATGTATCTGTTGTTAAACAAAGCATAGCAGAGTAGTTACGGACTAAAGAATAAGAGCTGAAGGCAACTAAAGCACGAAGTCAAAAGATAGAAGGGATTCAAGAGGCTGACAAAGAAAAGAGTCAGAAAGCAGAGGGTAGCTAGAGATAATAGCATAGATAGGTAGTGTGTGAGAAACTAAAGAAAGCAAGCAGAACTAAAACTAATAACCCGGAGACTACAATAAGAGAAAAAAAGAGAAAAAAGAAGGAGTACCCCTTTTAAGGACCTAAAGATAAAGACTTAGGCCCATATGCCCCACAAGGGGGGGAGAGACGAAAAGGAAGACCCCAACAAGAGTCGGAGGAGAAACCGAGATGTCGGGTTTCTCAAGAGCCCCCATAGCCCTATTCCTAGGAGGAAAGGGGCTGTTCAATGCAGGAGTAATTAAGAAGAGTAAAAGAGGGTTCAGAACCCTCTAGATGTTTGCGGAGAAGGGGGCAGAACCTCCTTAGATGTTTGCGGAGAAGGGGGCAGAAAAAGAATGAAAAGAATGGAGAAGATAGGAATGTTGTTAGTGGTGTTGTTAGGAGCGATATGGAGAGGTATCATATGATGATTAATCAAAAAGATATGTGCAGGGGTGTTAATAGTATACTTATTATTTTTTATAGTGTGGCAGACAGTGCCGGATAGCCCAGTATCGTGGGGATACATAGTGAGCATGGTAGTGTTATGGGTAAAGCATGAGAAGCAAGTTAAAGGGCAATTACTGGAAGACATGGTGGGAGAGTATTTGGAAAAGGAAAAGAAGCATATAGAAGGTACGACAACAAAGATAAAAAAGCTGGTTGAGGAAATCAGGGGGGAGGTAAGAGGAGCCCCAATTTCTCACAAGAGAAGAAATGAGAAAAATCTGAGAGATCGGTAAAGAGGAGGCAGGAGTAAAGAAAGCATTAGGAGAGCAGGGGGGGGCGACATCGCCATTTGAACAATTTGAGGTAAAAGATATCGTAGGGTTAGGGTGAGAAGGGGTAGATTTATCAATAACTAACTCAACGGTATATTTAGTATATGGGTTACTAGTGTATCTAGTAATATATAAGATGAATATAGAAGGAGGAAGAGTGGTACCAGGAAGATGACAAGCAGTGGTAGAAAAAGCGCATACAGAGATCGAGAATCTGGTAAAAGAGAACATAGGAATAAGAAAGTATGTACCATTAATCTGAACACTATTTGTAAGTATAGCGATAATGAACATGGTAGGGATAGTGCCATACACATTCACACCAACAGCGCACATGGTAATAGGATTTGGGATGAGTGTAAGTATATTAATATCAGTGATCTTACTAGGGGTGAGTAATTATGGAAGTAATTATTTAGCGATGTTGATGCCATCAGGGAGCCCAATGCTTTTAGCACCATTCCTAATAGTGATAGAATTAGTATCACAATTAGCAAAAGGGGTGTCATTAGGGGTTCGATTAGCAGCGAACATCACAGCAGGGCATTTATTATTTGCAATATTGTCAGGGTTTGCATGAACAATGTTGACAGCAGGGGGGGTAATAACAGTATTAAGTGTATTTCCAATTTTAATAGTGGTGTTCATCACAGTGCTAGAAATGGGAGTAGCGTTGATACAAGCGTATGTATTTAGTATATTAGTGGGGATCTATGTCAACGATGCAGAACATATCCACTAATGCCACAATTAGACGTAACGACATTTTTAAGCCAGTATGTATGACTAGTAATAGTGCTAGGAATAATGTATTACAAGGCGGTAAATAGTAAAGAGTTAGAAGAATTAAAGAGGGGACGACAAATAGGGAAGTAAGACCAAGAAGTCTCATAAAGAAGCCCCACCGAAGGAAGGAAGAATAAAATGAAGGATAGAGCGGAAGAATTGGTTACAGAGTATCATGTGATACTCAGCAGGATAGAGTTTTATGCCTTTATCTGAGCGTTGGAGGGGGCTTGCATCCATTTACGGAGTGTAAAAGGGGTGATGGAGGAGAGTAGGGTGGAAGAGGCGGCAAAGAAGGCCAAGAAGAGTATATTTAATATCAAAGTAGTGGGAGTCCAGGGACCGGCGAGAATGCACAAAGATGGGGTGACAGAGGGTGTACAGGACCTGTTGAGAAAACAACTGACGGAGAATGTGGTAAAGATTTATTTTGAAGATCTCCATGAGGTGGAGCATGCGCATGTAGGGGGGCTAGAGGGAGAGTCTTAACGGAGTCTCTGGGCAGAGACAGGTAGCACAGTTAAATCTGGAGGGCCTAAGTTTTTTCAAAGAGAGAAGAGGGCAGGCATAAAGGGAGCATGGGGGGGTCTTGAAAACATTACATGCAGTGGATTCGAACCACTATTCACTCACTCAAAATAAGATGTCCTACCATTAGACGAGCCTGTAGTGCGGGAAGAGGGGGACAGACTCGGAGGGAGTCGAACTCTCACAACATCGTTTTGAAGACGATCGCACTACCGTTATGCTACGAATCTAAGTGTAAGGGAGAGTAAGCCAGAAAGGGATTGAACCTTTGACCTTTTCACTATCAACGAAGCGCTCTACCAACTGAGCTACAGGCTTAAGGAGGGGGAGTAGGCACGAAGGATAAAGAGAAAAAGGGCAGAACATTCAATAAGAAGGACAAATAGAAGAAAGAGAAAAAGGAAAAAGGGAAAATCGAGAAATAGAGAGGAAAAAACGAAAGCAGAGAAGAAAAGGAATGGGCGAGAAAAGTGAAGTCAAACGAGGCAGGGGAGAAAAAATAAAAAGAAATAGAGAAGAGAGGCGAAGAGAGTTCAGTCAACAAGGTCGGAAACAGAGGGGGTGAAAAGGAAGAACTCAGAATGGTAGGAAAGAAGAATAGTAGGAAAGAAAAAGAGAAGCAGAGAGAAGGCGGCGGAAGCGAAGGAAAAAACGAAAAGAAGGAAGAGGAAAAAGGAGTGAGTAAAGAAGAGACGAGAAGGGGCAATAGCAGGAATAGAGAAAAGGTAAACATGTCAAAGGAGAAGGGGAAAAGAGAAAAGGGAGGCAGCGAAGAGGGAAAGGGCGATGGAGCAGAGGAAAGCGTCGTCAAGAGAAAAATGAAGAAAGAAGAAGGGGGAAAAGGCGAAGATGTCAGGAAGGGAGAAGAAAACTATGAGGAAAGAAGAAAGGAAGGAGAATAGGAAGTAGAATAGGCGAAATTTTAATTCATTAAGGTGGGAAAAAAGCACAGGAAAGGATGGGGATTGAACCCATAAGCACAAGTGCAGCAGTTTAGCAAACTGCCCTATTGACCATTCTAGCACCTTTCCAAAGAAGAGTCTCCTCTAGCAGAATAAGAGGGAGTGCCGGGGTAAAAGGCCATACAGCCCCTTTGGGGTTCTCAAGAACCCAAAGGGGCTTATGGGGGGCTTAAAGCCCCCCGTCCATAGAGATAAGGGGTAATAAAATTATAGAAAGAGAGGGAAAATGCCAAAGAGGAGGGTCGAACTCCGATAGGCCTGTTTACAAAACAGGGGCATTACCGATTATGCTACTTTGGCATAGGGAAGAGGGGAAACAGTAGTAGGGCACTAGGAGGATTGAACTCCTGACCGCATCTTTGTAAGAGAAGCGCTCTGACCGCTGAGCTAAGCGCCCATACTAGATAAAGAAGGAGGGGTGAACATAAGGGTGCTATGGGGCCTTTGGCCCGACATCCCCCATTGGGGGATATGGGTGTATTAAGGCCCCGGTACAGAGATAAGAAAACATCAGGAAGTCCGGGATCGAACCGGCATCACTCGTACCCAAAACAAGTACTCTACCAATTAAGCTACGTCCTGAAGGAAAAGTAGGGGTAAGTGCAGAAAAGTACTCAAATTAGGGATTGAACCTAACACCTTTTTCTTTTCAGGAAAACGCTCTAACCAACTGAGCTATAAGAGTGGGGGGAGAAGTTTTAATATTCGAGATCGAAAAGGGATCGGATAAAACAAAAGGGGGCTATGGGGGTAATTAAGCACCCCAACAGAAAGTCTTTTCGAAGGGAGTTGAACCCATAAGCGTAAAGCAACTAATTTTAAATCAATCCTGTTTACCAATTTCAGCACGAAAAGGAGGGCGTAGTAGTTTAAGCAGTAAAAACAAAAGTCTCATAAGCTTTAAATACGAGTGCGAATCTCGTTAACGCCAGGGGAGGAGATGTCCCATGCAGGATTTGAACCAGCGCTGCATTCGTGAAAGGAATGTCTCCTAACCACTAGAGGAATGGGACGTAAAAGAAGAGGGAGATAGGCAATGAGGGTCAAAGGGTAAAATTTCCGTACCCCCAATGGGGGTAATCTTAATAACCCGACGTAATAGCAAGCAAGGGTGTATAAAGGAAACCTTGCGTGAGGAGAAAACAAGGGGGTACTAAGCTAGGTCAGGATCGAACTGACGCGAGGATCCTTATGAGGGATGTGCTCTACCACTGAGCTACAAGCTTGTAAGGGTAATAAGAGTAGAAGGCGAAGTAGTGCAGGGGTAGGGCAGAAACTAGAGAGGACAGCCCGATTCGCCCTCTTAGGGGGTGTGACTACACCCCCTAAGAGGCTTATGGGTCCTTTGGAGATTCGCCCCTTTTCTTCCTAAGGAAGAAAGGGGGCTTATGGGCCCATATCTGGGGGTACTTAAGAACCCCGAAGAGAAAAAAAGAAAGAAAGAGTTGTTCAGTAGGAACAAGTAGAAAGGGGTGGAGATGGGGGAATGGAAACGTAGAGCAAAAGGGGTAGTTCTAGCTCAGTATGGTAGAGCAGCACATTGTGGATGTGAAGGTCATGGGTTCAAATCCCATCTACTACCCGAATGCCAACAATGAGTCAAATTGGGCGAAAGCCACGGAAAAAGAAAGGGGGAAAAACAGAAGGGTGGAAAAAGAAGCCACAAATGAGGGGGATAGTGATGAGAGTATTTACACGAAAGCCGAAGAAGCCAAATTCAGCATTACGGAAGGTGGCAAAAGTGAGAATGTCAAATAAAAGACAAGTAGATGCATACATAATGGGAGAGGGGCATGCATTGCAGGAGCACTCGATAGTATTAGTGCGAGCGGGAAGGGTGCAAGATTTGCCAGGGGTGAATTACAAGATAGTGCGAGGAAAGTATGATTTAGCGGGAGTGCAGGGGCGAAGGACATCGCGATCGAGGTATGGAGTGAAAAAGAAAGACTAAAGATAGCCCCAACAAGAGCGTAAAAGGGACGAAAGGAGGAAGAACAAAATGAAGGGGATGAAAAGACAGAAAGGGAGGGTGAGCAGAATCCCGCAGATAGGGCAGAAGATACTAGGGACGTGAGGCATAGTAAGTAAGGAATCAGGACGAATCACAGAGAAGCATATGGAGACGGTGATAATGACACTAAAGCGAAGCATGGGGACAGGGGTGAAGATAATCCCGCGAGTGTATGCATCGATAGCAGTGAGCAAGAAACCACTAGAGGTGCGAATGGGGAAGGGGAAGGGGGTAATAAGTAAGAGAATAGCACGAGTCCGACCAAATACAATAATAGTGGAGATAGGAAGGACGAAAGGGGTGAGCAAGACAGTATTAGAATCGGCAGCGGGAAAACTACCAGTAAGGACAATAGTAATAGAAAATAAATAGAAGAAACAGCCCCAAAGGGGGGGGGGCTATGGGGGTTCTTAAGAACCCCAACAGCCCAATACCTTCTAGGAGTTGGGGCGAAAGGCCCAATAAGCCCTTTTTCCCCAATGGGGCCTATAGGTGAGGGGTATCATATGATACCCCCCACCGAAACGAGATCTAGGGAGGAGAAAAGAAGGAGAACATAGAAGAAGCCCCGAAAGTAGAGAAAAGAGCACTTCAGGGAGAGAAGGGGGCACCTATTCAAGGGAAGGATAGGGGAGAAAGGGCTAACCGTGAAGAAGATGAGCGAACTGGATAGCAACAGTAGACTTAACTCTAAAGAAGGCAACAAGGAGAGAAAGACCAACGGCAGATTCAGCAGCAGCAACGATCAAGACAAAGAAAGCGAAAATCAGTCCAGTTAAGGAATCGAAGGAAAGAGAGGATGTAAAGAAAAGGAGATTAACGGCAAGTAATAGAAGCTCAATAGACATAAGTAAAGATAGGATATTTTTCCGATTCACGACAATCCCGACAATCCCGATAAGGAATAATAGAAAATAGAATAGCATTGTTCAGTAGGAGCAGAGAGGAAGGGGTAGCAAAGTTAGGAAGAAGGAAAAGAACAAGGAATAGGGAAATGTAGCTCAGTAGGTGGAGCAATAGCTTGTCGAGCTAAAGGTTGTGGGATCGAAGCCCATCATTTTCGGAAAGAATAGAGAGAGAAAAGCGTCAGGGGGAAATCCAGGATAAGGAATCAACTATACATAAAGAATAGGGATCGTGGGCGAAACGGGCACAGTCCAAAAGACTCTCAGAAGAAAAAAAAATCAAATGACAGAAGCAGCAAAACTAATAGGGGCAGGATTAGCAACAATCGGGGTGGCAGGATCAGGGGTAGGAATAGGGAACGTGTTTGGGGCATTAATATCAGGATATGCAAGAAATCCAAGTTTAAAACAACAATTATTTGGATACGCCATATTAGGATTTGCGTTAAGTGAGGCGATAGCATTATTTAGCCTAATGGTAGCGTTCTTAATACTTTTCACATTCTAATACGCCCCCCCTTTCTTCTTAAGGAGAAAGGGGGCTTATAGGTGGGGCACCTTAGGGTGCCTCACGGATACTAGGAATAAAGGGAAGCTGGGGCTCTCTTGTAGAGAGGGGCAGATAGAAACCAAAATGGGGGGAACAGAGTATAGGGTCCAGACAGGTAAAGGGGACATAAGAGTCAGGAGGGAGTGGAAAAGGAAAAGGGAGCGTGGGAAAGGAGGGGGGAAAGGAAGCGCTTGTAGCTCAGTAGGTAGAGCTTTCGTTTTCTAAATGAACTGTCGTAGGTTCGATGCCTGCCAAGCGTAAGAAAAGATGTATCTAGCGATAATGACGTTGCCATTAGTGATAGTGCTGGTGGCGCTAACAGGGGGGAGAAAGTTAGGAAATGAGGGGATAGGAATATATACGGTAGGGGGAATGATAGGAACATTTGTAATGGGATGGAATATCTTTAAGGAGGTGGTAATAGAACAGGGGACGACGTACGTGAAACTGTGGAATTGGGTGATGGTAGAGATAGGGTTCCAGTATGATACGTTGACGGGAATAATGGTAGTAGTGGTAACAGGGATCTCGTTATTGGTGCATCTATATTCGTTAGAATATATGAAAGAGGATCCACATCAGGGGAGGTTTATGATATATTTAACGATGTTTACGTGATTTATGTTAATCTTAATAACAGCGAATAACTTGATGCAATTGTTTGTGGGATGAGAGGGAGTAGGGCTTTGCTCATATTTATTGATCAATTATTGATATACGCGAGTGCAAGCGAACAAGTCGGCAATGCAGGCGATGATAGTGAATAGAGTAGGAGATGTGGGAGTAGTGATGGCAATAATAATAAGTTATTGAGCGTTTGGGGGATTAGAGTATGCGGTGATGATGCCAATGGGAGAATTGGGGGGATGGGAGAGTGAGGTAATAGGGTTCTGAATCTTAGTAGGAGCAGTAGGGAAATCAGCGCAAATCGGGTTACATGTGTGATTACCGAATGCAATGGAGGCACCAACACCGGTAAGTGCACTAATTCATGCGGCGACGATGGTGACGGCAGGGGTGTTTATAATGTTAAGGACAAGTCCAATAATCGGGACGTCAGAGAAGTTAATGACGACAATAGCAGTAGTGGGGGCGATGACAGCCTTTTTTGCGGCGACAGTGGGACTAGTGCAGAATGACATAAAAAAAGTGATAGCGTACTCAACGTGTTCGCAATTGGGGTATATGGTATTAGCAATAGGGGTAGGGGCGAATACAAGTAGTATATTTCATTTATTCAATCATGCATTTTTCAAAGCGTTGTTATTCTTAAGTGCGGGATCAATAATCCATGCGATAGCGGATGAGCAAGATATAAGAAAGATGGGGGGATTAATCACACGACAGCCATACACATATAGTTTAATGTTAGTAGGGTCAATGTCATTAATGGGGTTTCCATTCATGACGGGATTCTACTCAAAAGATTCAATAATCGAAATGGCATATGGAAGCTATAGCATAGCAGGGACATTTGGGCATTGATTAGGGTGTATATCGGCATTAATGACAGCATTTTATTCAGTGAGAATATTAACAAAAGGATTTAATCAAGAAGTGGAGTTGGATAAAAAGACCTTTGAAAAAGCACATGAGCCGGGACAACCGATGACAATAACATTAATAATCTTAGGGGTGGCAAGTATCTATATAGGATATGTAATGAAGGATTTAATGATAGGACCAGGGGTAGAGAACGTAGAACTGATAGCAAAAGAAGGGCAACATGGGATAGAGTCAGAGTTTATAGAGGGATGAGTGAAAGTAATACCAGTAGTATTAAGTTTAGGAGGAGCAGGGTATGGGTTAGTGGCATATCCAAGGACAGGAAAGGGTATCAACAAAAAGGCATATACATTTATCAGCAACAAGTGAAATGTAGATCAGTTGTACAATGAGATAATAGCAAAGAATGCATTAAAGATAGGACACAATATAACATATAAAGTGTTGGATAGAGGGTTAATAGAGAAGCTAGGACCAACAGGGATAATCGAGACAGTAGGTAGTTGAGCGGATAGGGTAAGTAAGGGGCAGACAGGGCAACTATATCATTATAGCTTAACAATAATAATCGGAACGATAGTCATGATAGTGTTGGAGACAAATTAAAAAGAAGAAGAAGCCCGAATGCGCCCCTTTGGGGTTCTTAAGAACCCAAAGGGGCTTATAGAGCCAAAGGCTGGGCCTTTGGCACTATGCAAGCGGAACAGGAATCAGCCTTTGATAAGGGCGACGAGACAACCCCATCAATAACGAGCAGGGGAATGGCAAAAGAAGTAGGGGCGAACAATAGGGGGCAATAGAGTAAAAAGGGCGAAAAGCAGGGTATAGGGAAAAGATGAAAAAAGAGATATTAGACGTAGCAGAGGACTACCAATTGGGGTTTCAGGATCCAGCGACACCGATAATGGAGTCGATAATAAATTTTCATAATTATACAATGACATATTTAATCTTTATAGTAATCGGAGTAACGTACATGTTAGGACGGATAATAGTAGAGTATGGAAAGACAAATCGAGTAATAGCGCACAAGTATTTAATACATGGGACAGAAATCGAATTAGTATGAACAATAACACCAGGAATAATCCTAATGTTAATAGCGTATCCATCATTCCAGTTATTATACTTAATGGATGAGGTGATAGAGCCAGGAGTGACGATCAAAGTGATAGGGCATCAATGATACTGATCATACGAATATAGTGATTATGTGCCAGCACAGATCCAATTTGATTCATATATGATAGCAGAGAATGACTTAGAAGAAGGGGCATTAAGACAATTAGAGGTGGATAATAAAGTAATAGTACCAGTAGATACACATGTGAGGGTAATAGTGACAGCAGCAGATGTGTTACATAGCTGAGCAGTGCCATCATTGGGAGTGAAGGTAGATGCAGTACCAGGAAGATTAAACCAAACAAGTTTTATAGCACAGAGGGAAGGGGAGTACTATGGACAATGTAGTGAAATATGTGGAAGTAATCACTCCGCAATGCCAATCTGTGTGAAAGCAGTGAGTGTAGAGGCATACTGTGCATACATAACAGAAGCGGCAGAATAGGAATAAAAGGGTAGGTAAGGGCGACAGCCCCCAAGGGGGGGGGCTATTGGGGTTCTTAAGAATCCGGGTCCAGAGAGCCAAAGTAAAGAAGCCCCAACTTTCGAAAATCAAAACAGAGTGGTTATTACGCAGCTTTCCCCCATTGGGGGGGGGGCACCCTAAGGTGCCCCGATACGCCCCCATTCTCCTTAAGGAGAATGGGGGCTTATAGGTGAGGAGGGGGCACCTAAGGGTGCCCCACGCACCGATACTTGTAGAGAGGAAGAAGAAAGGCCATGAGTTGGGCGAGTAGATGGTTATACAGTACAAATCATAAGGATATCGGAACAATGTACATCATCTTTGGAGCCTTAGCAGGGATGATCGGGACAGCGTTTTCAGTGATAATTCGAATGGAGTTATCAATGGCGGGAGCAAGTTACTTAGGAGGGGATGGGCATATATATAATGTAATAGTAACAGCACATGCTTTTGTGATGATATTTTTCTTTGTAATGCCAACGGCAATAGGGGGATTAGGGAACTGAATGTTACCACTGATGATAGGGGCACCAGATATGGCGTTTCCAAGATTAAATAACATAAGTTTTTGATTATTACCACCGGCATTAGCATTGCTAGTGGCGTCGAGCTTGGTAGAGGGGGGAGCAGGGACAGGGTGAACAGTCTACCCACCGTTATCAAGTATAGAATTTCATTCAGGGGGAGCAGTAGATTTAGCGATCTTTAGCTTACACTTGGCAGGGATATCATCAATTTTAGGAGCGATGAATTTTATTACGACGGTAATCAATATGAGAACACCAGGAATGACAATGCATAAAATGCCATTGTTCGTGTGAGCGGTATTAATAACAGCGGTATTATTATTATTATCGTTACCAGTGTTAGCAGGGGCGATAACAATGCTGTTAACGGATAGGAACTTTAACACAAGTTTCTATGACCCAGCAGGAGGAGGAGACCCAATACTATATCAACATCTATTTTGATTCTTTGGACATCCAGAGGTGTATATACTAATATTACCAGCCTTCGGAGTAGTATCACATGTAATATCAACATTCAGTGAGAAACCAATATTCGGATACATGGGGATGGTATACGCGATGTTGTCAATAGGACTATTAGGATTTATAGTCTGATCGCACCATATGTTTACAGTGGGAATGGATGTGGACACACGAGCATATTTCACAGCGGCAACGATGATAATAGCAGTGCCAACAGGGATAAAGATATTTTCGTGATTAGGGACAATGTATGGAGGAAGTATAAGTTACAAGACACCAATGTTATTTGCATTAGGGTTCGTATTCTTGTTTACACTAGGGGGATTAACGGGAGTGTTATTGGCGAATGGGGGACTAGATATAGCACTACATGACACATACTATGTGGTAGGACATTTCCACTATGTATTGTCAATGGGGGCAGTATTTGGACTATTTGCAGGGTACTACTATTGATCACCGAAGATAACAGGATATGCATATCCAGAGACATTAGGTAAAGTGCATTTCTGAGTGATGTTTGCGGGAGTAAATATAACATTCTTTCCACAGCACTTCTTAGGATTAGCAGGATTCCCAAGAAGATACTATGACTATCCAGATGCATATAGCTTCTATAACGAAATCAGTTCGGCAGGAAGTGCAATATCAGTAATAGCAGTAATATTATTCATAGCGGTAGTGTACGTACAATTAACAGGGCAGGTAACAGTAGGAAACAATCCATGAAGTCAAAAAGAATGATTTGATGGAAAAGGGGTAAAAGAAACAAATACAACATTAGAGTGAATGCAGAGCAGTCCACCAGTATTGCATACATTTAATGAGTTACCATACGTAGTGAAAACAGCAGAAAAACACTAAGAGGGACATCCCCTTTGGGGGATATGGGGGTACTTAAGAACCCCGACAAACAAGTAACGAAAACTTAAGAACCCCGACAAACAAGTAACGAAATAGTGTAGAGGGGAGCAGGAGTATAGGAAAGAGAACGGAGGGGTAGAAAGGGGGAAGAAAAGAATGCAAACAGAACTAATAATCTTTATACTGATAGCAGTAGTATTATCAATAGTAATAAGTGGGGCGTCATATGTATTGGCGATAAGGAGACCAACAGGAGAAAAGGTAGGGGCGTATGAGTGTGGATTTACACCTTTTAGTGATTCAAGACAAAAGTTTGAGGTAAGATTTTTCTTAGTAGGAATATTGTTTATAATATTTGACTTGGAAATCGCGATGGTCTTTCCATGAGCAGTGACAGTGGGAACAGAGAATTATTGAATGGTGATTAGCTTATTAGGGGTATTAACAGTGGGATTAATATACGAATGGAGTAAGGGGGGATTAGAATGAGAGTAGAGAAAGAGTAAGGGTGAATCGGGGCACCTAAAGGTGCCCCCATAAGCCCCCTCTTCCTAAGGAAGAGGGGGGGGCTAATAGCATTACGGCACGGAAACCCCAGGAGCAGGGGGGGGGGGCACAGTAACAAACGTGAGGGAATAAGTACAATGGCCGAGAGGAAAGGTGTCTGCCTGTAAAGTGGATGTGAAAACGTGCTGGGATCGATACCCAGTTGTACTAATAAAATGAGAATACTAAAAGAGCATCCGTTGTTGAAGATAGTAAATGGAATGTTAGTGGATTTGCCGACACCGGCGAATATAACATACATGTGGGGATTTGGGTCACTATTGGGACTATGTTTAATAATCCAAATAGTTACGGGAATATTTTTAGCGATGCATTATGCAGCACATGTGGATCTAGCGTTTAACTCAGTAGAGCATATCATGAGAGATGTGCAAAATGGGTGAGTATTAAGATATACACATGCAAATGGGGCGTCAATGTTTTTTATAATGGTTTTCATGCATATAGGAAGAGGGTTATATTATGGAAGTTATGGGAAACCGAGAGAAGGGTTGTGAAATGTAGGGGTAGTAATATTAATAGTAATGATGGCGACAGCGTTTATAGGGTATGTATTACCATGGGGGCAAATGTCGTTATGGGGGGCGACGGTAATAACAAATCTAATATCAGCAATACCATATATAGGGGAGGATATAGTGCAATGGGTATGAGGGGGATATAGTGTAAGTAATGCAACATTAAATAGATTTTATAGTTTACACTATATAATGCCATTCGTATTAGCGGGATTAGTGATAGTACATTTAATATTATTACATGAGGACGGATCAAACAATCCAACAGGGGTGGAGTCAGACATAGATAAGTTAACATTCCATCCATATTACAGTGTAAAAGACTTGTACGGATATGGGGTATTTGGGGTAGCATTCTGTGGGGTAATATATTTTGAACCAAATTTATTAGGGCATCCAGATAACTATGTACCAGCCAATCCACTAGTAACACCAGCGCATATCCAACCAGAGTGATATGTGTTAATGTCATACTCAGTGTTACGATCGATACCAAACAAACTAATGGGGGTAATAGCATTATTTGGGTCACTGTTGGTATTAATGGCATTGCCGTATACAGAGACAAGTAAGATCAGAAGTAAACAGTTCAGACCAATAAGTAAAGTAGTGTATTGAATGTTTGTGGGAAATTTTATTATCTTATCATGAATAGGAGCACAAGTGGTAGAAGAGCCATATATAACAATAGGGCAAGCAGCATCAGTGTTTTATTTTGCGTATATATTAGTAATAAATCCAATAATAGGGAAAATCGAGAATAAGATAGTGGGATAAAAAGAAGAGCCCAAGGACGGAAAGGATAAGCCCAGCGTAGATCAAGAGGTAGGCTCACTCAATAGGTGAAATGCCCCAAGGAGGCATATTGGGCCTAAGGCGGTATGCTAGGGGGAGAAGGGACTAAACCAACAAATCCAGATAGGGGTCTCGAGGCCAAAGTCACCCAACAATGTAGGGGTGTGGTATCGAACTGAGGTAGTAGTCTTTTCTGCAAAAAAAGATACATGGGTTCAAGTCCCGACGATGCCTAGAGAAGGGGGTAAGAGGGGAAAAAAAGAATGGAAAAAGGAGTAGAAGTGGTAATAAGACAAGGAATAATGTATGTTTCAGGGGCATTGGGGGTATTGAAGGCAAGAGTAGGGAAAGGAGAGATAGCATCTTGTGGGAAGGAAAGGAAGGTAAGGGAAAAGGAAGAGAAAGAGAGAAAGAGGGTAGAGAAGCAGATGAGGATAGGGGTAAGCAGTGGGTATAAGGCGAAAGTGAAAATGCGAGGAGTGGGGTATCGAGCGATAAAAAAAGACGGAATATTGGAGATCAAATTAGGATATAAGGAGGCAGTGAAGATGAGGGTAATAGAAGGGGTAGAAGTGGAAACAAGTGTAAATGGTACAATAATAAAAGGAAAGGCAACAAAGAAAGGGGAACTAGGGGACTATTTAGGGCGGTTAGAGGCGAAGAGACCAGCGCGAAAGGACATATACAGAGGAAAGGGGGTGGTATGGAAAAGATAAAAGAGGGGGGGAGGAGGGGAAGGAGAGTAAATCCCCAGCCGGAGGAGGGGGTAGGGCAGGACAAGTATAGGGGGAATATAGCTCAGCAGGTAGAGCGATTTCCTTTTAAGAAAGCGCGCATGGGTTCGAATCCCATTATTCTCAGAAGGGGTAGTGCCCAAATAGGACAAGTGTCCAAATAGGACAAAGATAAAGGGCTCAGTTGGCGCATTATAAACAAGAGGGTCGGGGTTCTCAAGAACCCCTATAGCCCAAAGGGGGGGGGCCTATTGATCGAAAACGTGGGTCGCGATAAGGTTGTAATAGCAATCGGTAACAGAGTAATTGGGGGCACCCTAAGGTGCCCCAATAGCTTCATGGGGTGTAATCACCCCACAGAGGTATTGGGGGGGGGCAAAGAAGGAGAGAGAATGTCAGGAAAGACACATGTAGTAGGGATAAGATTGGGACAGTCGCGATGATGGGAGGTGCGAAGCCCATGAATAGGGGAGAAGAGTCAGCGAAAAGAGAGACAAGGGAAGGAGGAGGTAAAAAGAAAGTTGATAGTAGGGGTGTTAGAGAAATATGGGTATGCGGTAGGAAAGATGAATACAGTAGAGAGGGGAGAAGAGGGAAAAGAAGAGGTAAGGGTAGTAGGAACGAAACCGATCAAAAGGGGAAGATTGGGGAAGGGGATAGAAGAGGGGAAAGAAGAGAGGGCACGAAGGAGAAATAGTAGGATAGAGGAAGGATTGAGAAGGGGAAAAAAGGCAGAGAAAACAGGGAGAGATAAAAAGAGGGGGAGAAGAAACAGATCAAGGGTAACAATGTATATATTGAGATATATAGAGCAAATGGTAGAAGAGTACACAGGAAGAGCAGTGAAAATGAGTTATCGAGAAGAAAGAGAGAAGAATCGTAGCGGGGAGATGCTAAAGACGATAATAACGGGGGTAAGGAGGAAAGGGGGAATGTTAGCAGGAATTCGGCGAATGGGAAGGATGAGAAAGCTACTAAAGTGAAGACGGGAGCGAATATATAGGGGAGGAAGAAGGAGATAGGAAGGAAAGTCCCAATCGCCTCACCTCCGGGGAGGCTTATTGGGGCAGCCTATGGTGTCCCAATGCGCCCGATTTCACCTTAAGGAGAAATGGGGCCTATAGTGAAGGTTCTTAAGAACCTCCGCCGATACGGGGGTAACAGGGTAAAAGGAGAAAAGATTAGGAGAGGAATCGGTGGGGCATAAAGCCCCGATTCCTAGAAGGAATGGGGGGAGAGAAAATGAAAGTAAAAGTAGTAGGAAGCGAAAAAGAAGGGTATGTGATAAGGGGAAAAGAGCGAATAGGCCAGGAGTTGGTAATAGGGCATGAGGGAAAAGTGAAGATAGGAATGGTAGTGAGGACAAAAAGATATACGAAAACAAGGGTGCGATATGCAGGGGTGACAGTATTGTTGAAAGGAAGTAAGCAGAGGATCAAAGGGCCAATAGCGAAAGGGCTACCAGAGGAAGTGAAAGTATTGGGGAGTCGACAAATATAAGACAAGGAAAAATGCAGACAAGCATGGAGAGGGACTAAGGCACAAGAGAGGGGAAAGCAAGATAGAGAGACCCCAACGTGGGGGGTAGAGGGAGGAGAGAAAAAATGAAAAGTCTAGGGATAATAGTGCCTATAATGATAGGGGTAGCGTATGTAACATTGGCAGAGAGGAAAGTGTTAGGGTCAATGCAAATCAGGAAAGGGCCAAATACAGTAGGGATAGGGGGAATAATGCAACCGATAGCGGATGGGGTAAAATTGTTTACGAAAGAAACGATAATCCCAACGCATTCGAATGGGAAGATATATATGATAGCGCCAGTGCTAGGGTTAACGATGGCATTGAGTGCATGGGCAGTAATACCAATGGGGGAGGGGGAGGTAGTAGTAGATTGACCGATAGGGATAATCTATATAATGGCAGTAGGGTCAATAAGTGTGTACGGAATAATAATGTCAGGATGGGGGAGTAACTCACAGTATGCACTAATCGGAGCGATCAGAGCAGCAGCCCAAATGATAAGTTATGAGGTGTCATTAGGGCTAATAATCTTAGCGGTAGTAATAAGTACAGGAGAGTTTAACCTAACAGGGATAGTGAGGGGGCAGGAAGAGATCTGAAATATAGTGCCACAATTACCAGCATTTGTAATGTATGTAGTGTCAGCATTGGCAGAGACAAATCGGGCACCATTCGATTTAACAGAAGGGGAGTCAGAGTTAGTGTCGGGGTATAACGTAGAATATTCAGGAATGACATTTGCGTTGTTTTTCTTAGCAGAGTACTCGCACATAATAATGATGTCAACGATGATAAGTATATTGTTTTTAGGAGGATGGAATCCAATAATGGGAATAGATATAGGAGTGGGATTACCATGGTTAGCGATGAAGATAGTATTAATGATATATGTGTTTATCTGGGTGCGAGCAAGTTTCCCAAGGATGAGATATGATCAACTAATGGGATTGTTATGAAAAAGTTATCTACCATTGAGTTTAGCATGGTTAATAGTAGTAGTGTCAGTAGTATTAGGACAAGGGTAAAAAAACAAGCACACCCTACGAATTACCAAGTCGGGCCATTGGCCCGATATCCCCAATTCCTAGAAGGAATTGGGGATGTCAAGCCCGAATCGGGGTTCATATGAACCCCCATAAGCCTCTTAGGGGGTGTGACTACACCCCTAAGAGGGCGAATCGGTCCAAAGGACCCATAAGCCCCCCATCCCCCTAGGGGGGGGGGGCTGTCATGTGAAAAGAAGAGAAAAGGGAGGCGAAGGGGGAAGAAGAAAATGACAGGATTACTAGTAATACCAATAGTAGGGGTAATATGGTTATATATAAACCCAAGTAAGAAAGTGGCGTTAGGAATAAGTCTAATAGTATTAATGGAGACGATCCGAATGCAAATGGGGATGAACAGGGAGAGTGGGGATTACCAGTATGTGGTACGAGTGGGAATAGGGGCAGAGCAAGAGGTAGGATTTGGAATGGATGGAATCTCGATAAATTATGTAATGTTAACGGCGATACTGATACCAATATGTATAATGGTAAGTTGAGAGTCAGTAGAAAGGATGACAAAGCAGTATTTAATCTCGATAATAATAATAGAGTGGTTATTAATAGGGGTATTTACAGTAATGGATATATTAGGATTTTATGTTTTATATGAGGGAGTACTAATCCCAATGTTTTATATAATAGGGATGTGGGGGGCACGGGAGCAGAAGATCACAGCGGCGTACTACTTCTTTTTTTACACACTGATAGGGTCGGTATTGATGTTGATAAGTATAATGTATATATATAAGATAAGTGGGACGACAGATTATCCAACATTGATGGGGTATGAGATGGGGGATAAGGTGCAGAAGATAGTGTTAATCGGATTTATGGCGAGTTTAGCAGTAAAGATCCCAACAGTACCATTTCATATCTGATTGCCGTTAGCGCATGTGGAGGCACCAGTAGCGGGATCAGTATTATTGGCAGGGGTGTTAATCAAACTGGGAAGTTATGGATTAATCCGATATGGGTTAGGGTTAATGCCAGTGGCATGTGAGTATTATGCCCCATTAATATATACATTAAGTATATTAGGGGTAATATATGCGGGATTGAGTACAATGAGACAGACGGACATGAAGAGAATCATAGCATATTCATCAGTAGGGCATATGGGAATAGTGACGATAGGAATATTTACAAATAATTTAGAAGGGGTAGAAGGGTCAATCTATTTACAAATAGCACACGGAATAGTATCGAGTGGATTATTTATAATAGTAACAATGCTATATGAGAGATATCATACACGAATAGTGAAATATTATAGAGGAGTGACGGTAACAATGCCAATCTATAGTACAGTGTTTTTAATAATGACGATGAGTAATATAGGGGTGCCAGGGACAAGTAACTATGTAGGAGAGATCAAGACCTTAGCAGGAGCAATGGAAGAGAATGGGCTAGTAGCGCTAATGGGGGCGATAGGAATGGTAATATCGGCAAGTTATGGACTATTTATATACAATAGAATCAGTTTCGGAAGTATATCAAAATATATGACAGAGGCGCCACGAGATATGAGTCGACGAGAGTTGTACGTAATGGTACCGTTAGTGGTGATGACGCTAGTACTAGGGGTATTCCCAGAGTTAGTAATAGAGCCAATGCATGCAAGTGTATATCAAATGGTGGGGGGGATCTAATGATCCCCTTCACCTATATGCCCCATCTCCTCTTAAGGAGATGGGGCGTATCGATAACATTGTAGAGAAGAGAGGGTAGAACCCTTATACAAAAAAATCGGGGGGGGGCTTAAAGCCCCCCCGATAAGCCTCTTTGGGGTTCTTAAGAACCCCAAAGGGGGCGAATTCCCCAGCATAGGAAAAGAAGAAAAGGGGGAAAGAAGAGAGTGTGTTGAAACAGGTAGACAAGCTTGTCTTAGAAACAAGTGTGAAAGCGTGTGGGTTCGAGTCCCACTACTCTTAATGAAAATAAGTAGAGAAAAAAGAATAAGAGAAGAGTACGTGAAGGGAGTGGAAGAAAGGGTAGTAGAAAAGATAGCAAGGGCGGTGATGGGAGAGGAGAGGATAGAAGGAAAAAGAAAAAGTAATAGGAATATATGTATAGAGACAGGAAGGAGTCGGGGGGTGGTGAAGGAGTATCGAATATCGCGGTACAGGTATCGAGCCAAGGCAGACAAGGGGGAAATCGAGGGGGTAAGGAGAGGGAGTTGGTAATAGGGAGTAAAAGACGGGGGGGGGGCTTTAGGCCCCCCCAATAGCCCCATGGGGTGTAATTCCCCCACGGGGGTAAAACCCCTCGTTGAAGCGGGCTTTGAGAAGCCAAACCCAGCTTTCAGGATGGGGCCTTTGGCCCCATTCTGAAAGAGGAGGGCGAAAGAAATGACACACTATCATCCATATCATTTAGTAGAGCCAAGCCCATGACCAATGGTAGGGTCAATGGGGGCGTTAGGATTAACAGTAGGAGGAGTAATGTATTTTCATAAGTATATAAATGGGGAGAAAGTGATGATGTTATCGATGGGATTAATAATATTAGTAATGATAGCATGATGAAGAGACGTGATAAGAGAGTCGACATATCAGGGGCATCATACACAAGTAGTGCAGAAGGGGTTAAAATTAGGAATGATATTATTCATATTGTCGGAAGTATGTTTTTTCGTATCATTCTTTTGAGCATTTTTCCATAGTGCATTAGTGCCAACAGTAGAGATAGGGAGTATCTGGCCACCAGTGGGGATAACGACATTAAACGCGTTTGAGGTGCCATTGTTAAACACGGCAATTTTATTAAGTTCAGGGGCGACAGTAACATGATCACATAATGGAATGATAAGTGGAGATAGAAAAGAAACAATAGTAGGATTAATAGTAACAGTATTATTAGGATTGGTGTTTACGGCATTACAAGGGATAGAGTACTATGAAGCAGGGTTCACAATAGCGGATTCAGTTTATGGGAGTACATTCTATGTAGCGACAGGGTTTCATGGGTTACACGTGATAATAGGAACAACATTCTTAATAGTAAGTTTAAAAAGAATAATAGATAACCAGATGACAAAAGGACATCACAATGGATATGAAGCAAGTATCTGATACTGACACTTTGTTGACTATGTGTGAATCTTCTTATATATATCAATATATTGATGAGGAGGAGCGTAGTGTAGGAGAGTAGCGAAAAGAGAGGCCCCGCCCCCTTTCCCATAAAGGGAAAGGGGCTTATGGGTCCTTTGGACCCATACAGAAAGAGGAAATAAGGGAGAAAGAATGAGAGCAAAGATAGAACAGGAGCAAAGGGGAGAATGGAGAATAAAGGGGGTAGTAATGGAGATGGTAGGAAGAGTGAGAGGAGCCGGGCGAGCCCGACGGAAGTTAATAAAGAGGGGAAGACAAGATCAGGCAGAGAGGTACTCGAGAATAACGGAAGGACGGGGAGTAGTGCAGAGTAAGTATGGAACAGTGTGTATACGAGTGCAGTGTGCAATAGAGAGAGAGCAGAAAAAAAAGAAGTAGGCCCCATCGTCATTAAATCATAGGGGGGTATAGGGAATGGGGCGCATCGGGGTTCATATGAACCCCGATAAGCCTCTTAGGGGGGGTGACTACCCCCCCTAAGAGGGCGCATCGGTCCAAAGGACCCATAGGGTGCCCCAATAAGCCCTAAAGGGTGTTCTTAAGAACCCCCTTTAGGGGCGAAGTAATAGGGAAAAGAAAATGAAAGACGAAAGGGGAAGAAAGACAGTGTATAAAAAGACGGGAGGGAGGAATAATACAGGGAGGATAACAGTAAGACACAGAGGGGGGGGAAGTAAGAGGAAAATCAGAGAGTTAGAAAAGGAAGAAAGGACAGGAAAGGTAATTCGAATAGAGTATGATCCGAATCGAACAGCGTATCTAGGGGAGTGTATAACGTATAAGGGGAGAAGGGTATATAAGATACTTGTGGGGGAAGATAGTAGCACGAAGAAAGAAGGTCTGGTGGGAAGGATGATAGAGGTGAAAGAGATAGGGCAAGTGGAGCAGGGAACGATAGTGAATCGAGTGGGGCTGAGAGAAGGAGAAGGAGGAAAGTTAGGAAGAGCAGCAGGGGTGAGTTGTAAGATAATCAAGCAGGAGAAGGGGAGGACGATAGTAAGGATGCCATCGAAAGAGGTGAAAGAGATAAGTGGAAAAAGTAATTGTACGATAGGGGCGGTACTAGAAGAAAGAAAAGAAAGAGGAAAGACAGCAGGGGCGGAACGGAGACGAGGGATAAGACCAACAGTGAGGGGGGTGGCGATGAATGCAGTAGATCATCCACATGGGGGGAAGACGCAATCAGGACAACCAAAAACACCATGGGGAAAACTAGCGAAGTGGATACCAACTAGAAAAGCAAGATTAATCAGAAGGTAGGACCAAGGTAGCCCCATCCAGGGGAACAAGGAGCATAGGACAGCCCCATTCCTTCTAGGGGCAGTCCAATTTCTTCTAGGAAAGGGGCTATGGGGGTTCTTGAGAACCCCGACAGACATGGGAGAGAAAATATCCGTAGCATAAAAGGTAGTGCAAAGGGCTTCGGATTCTTCGGAGGTGGTTCGAGGCCATCCGGATATAAGGGGTATAGAGAAAGAGTGGGTATACAAAAGGATAAGGGAAATGAGAAGGGGCAAAGACAGGAATAAGGGAGGCGGGCCCAGGGCGGGGGAGAGAGGAGTAGTTCGAAGGAAAAGTCACACGTAAGGGGTCGACAGCCCCATTGCCCCCCCTTAGAGGATTAATTGGGTCATTGGCCCAATACCTTCTAGGAAAGGGGCAATGGGGGTTCTTGAGAACCCCTAAGCGAACTACGGAAGGAGGTGTCCCTAAGGAGGTGTCCCTAGGGGAGAAGAAAGGAGGAAGATGATGAAAGTATACGGAGCGATAGCAGTAATGTCGGGAATAATGGTAATAACGGAGAAGAATACAATGCATTCAGTGTTTTATCTGGTATTGGCGTTTGTAAATGCAGCAGTGATAGTAGTAATGAGAGGGGTAGATTATTTGGGGTTATTATTAATAATAGTGTATGTGGGGGCAATAGCGATATTATTCTTATTCGTAGTAATGATGATAAATCTAAAAGAAGAAGAAAGCAACAGGACGCGATATGTGCCGATAGGGATGATAATAGTAGCAGTGTTAATGTATGAGGTATATGAAGAGTATCCAAAAGAGAAGGCGATAGAAAGAGAGGAAGTGTACATGATAAATGGGGGAGAGACAAATGTAGGATTGATAGGGGAAGGGATGTATACATGGGAACAGATAATGTATGGGAGTGTGGTGCTGTTAGTAGCGATGATCGGAGCGATAGTCTTAACAATAGGGCATACAGAAGGGGTAAGACGACAAGAGTTATATAGAAAATGAGCTTAGTGATAATAGGGTTAATAGTAAGTACGCTAATAATCATGGTGCAAGGGGGAAAGGAGGCGCGAGAGTTAGGAGTGATGAGTTTAGTGGTAGGATTGAGTCTAGAGAGTAACAATGTGGCGCAAATAATAATGATAAGTGGAATAGTGGTATTAATAGTAGGGGAACAAGACATGGAGACGGTGGTATTGGGAGTAATGGGAATAATCGGATTAATAATAGTAGGGACGACGACAGGGTTATTGACGATGTATTTAGGGATAGAGATAGTGGGGCTGAGTTTTTATATATTAGCGGGACGAGAGCGAAAGGGAGCGAAGAGTACAGAAGCGGGAATGAAGTATTTTGTATTGGGAGCAATAAGTTCGGGAATCTTATTAATGGGAATAACGAAGGTATACGCGGAGACGGGGACAACAGACATAGAGTTAATAGGGACAGTAAGTAAGACAATGGTAGAGGTAGGAATCTTGTTTAAGGTAGGGGCAGCACCATTTCATATGTGAGTGGCAGATGTATATGAGGGGGCAGGAACGATAATAACAACGTATTTTGCGGTGGTACCAAAGGTGGCATATATGGGAATACTTATGAAGTTGGGAGTAGGGAAAGAGATAGTAATAATAGGAATAATCAGTATAATAGTGGGAAGTTTAGGGGCGATAAATCAAACGAAGATCAAACGAATGTTGGCATATAGTGGAATCGGACATGTTGGATTTATGCTAATAGGATTGGGGATAGGGACATATGGAGGAATGCAAGCAACATTAATATATATGGTAATATATATAGTGATGACAATCAACAGTTTTACAATAGTGTTGAGTCAAGGGATCCAGAAGATAGCGGAATTAAGGGGACTAGCGCGAAGGAATGGAGTATTGGGGATGACAGTGGGAATAGGGATGATGTCGATAGCAGGAATCCCACCATTAGGAGGATTTTATAATAAGTACCAAGTATTAGAACAGACAGTGGAAGCAGGAGAAATCGAAATAGCAATAATAGCAGTAGTAATGTCAGTAATATCAAGTTATTACTATGTGCGGCTAATAAGATATGCGAATTTTAAGGATAAGCCAGAAGTAACAGTAGAGACGAAAGAAGTGACATTAAAAGTAGGGATAGTATTAGGAGTGACGACATATATAATAATGACAATAATGTTTTATCCAAGTATCATATGGGAAATCACAGTGCCAAGTACATTATTGGTGTAAAAGAGAAGGAAGCCCCAAGGACAAACCCCCAAAGGATCAGCCCCGAAGTACAAAAATGGGAGAGAGCACGTAATGGGGGATAGAGGGAGGAATAGTGGGAAAAGGCCGAATAGCCGTATGGGAGGAGAGAAAAAATGAAAGTAATGACAGGAGTAATGACAGGGGAGAATAAAAGGAAAAATAATCCAGTCATAAGTATAGAAAGGGGGTTGATAAGAAGATTCCAAACAAGTGTAATAATAAAAAGTGACAGTCCCCATTGGGGGGGGGGGGCAATGGGGGCTCTTGAGAACCCCGACAGCCCAATACCTTCTAGGGATAGGGGCAAAGGGCGAAGAGGGGGGGTAAAAAAGATATTGTATGCAGGAATGTATGAGCAAGAGGCAATAAGAAGAGGTTATGTAAGACTAGTAAAGAGGCCTGAGGTAGAGGAAAGCACAATGGGAGGGATGTCCACATTGTGAGTACCAGTCCCAATGGGGGAAATGTCTAGAATGGGAGAGCCATTCCCAATGGGAGTAAAGGAAGGAATGGGGGGGAAGGGAATGGAGAGAGAGCGAGAGGGAGTAGGGGAGTTAGCAGTATCAGAGCAATGGACACCAGAGAGGAAAGGAATAGTTAAGACAGGGCGGTTAGTGTCGAAGAGTAGGGTAGTAAGAAAAAAGGGGGGAGAAGATCCAAATCCAGAGAGAGGGGTGAAAAGGAATCTAAGAACAGAGCTGGAGGGACCAGTAACAAGGGGAGGGAAAGAAGGAGAGGGAGTAGTGCAGAATCAAGACACAGCGGCAGGGTTGAATGCGGAGTGGGAAAATAGAGGGCCAAGACCAAATTGGGAGGAGGAAAGAGGGACATTGCCAGTTCCAGACTGAAGTATATTGGCAGAGGGCTGGAGTATATTGCCAGAGGGCTGAGGAAGATTGCCAAATGGCATTGGAGAGGAGTCAGGGTTAGGGCCACAGTCGTACTGGATGTCAGAGCCAGTGGTACTGCCAGAGAGAGAAGCTGAGCCAGTAACAGAGTCAGAGTTGGTACGACGGGTGGTAGAATTGTTCACAGAGCCATTAACAGTGGCGGAGTGAGTGGAGATAGCTGGGCAGGTAGCAAGGGTGCTAGAGAACTAGAAAGGCCCCAACGTAAGAAGAGAAGTCAAAGGAGGGGGTAGCAATCGGAGGCACCCAGGTCTGCTGGTTCCTACTAAGGAGTTGTAAAAAACAGAAGTCTCGGGGGGGGGGCACCTAAGGGTGCCCCCGATACGCCCCATGGGGCCTATAGGTGAGGGGATCATATGATCCCCCTCACCGATACAACAGGTAAAATAAGACCGGAAGTAGGGGGGGGGGGTGCGATGACAGAGAGGTTTAACGTGTCTGCCTTGAAAGCAGAAATGGTGAAAGCCATCATGGGTTCGAATCCCGTTCGCACTTGAAAGAAGGGGCCTTAGCACAGCTGGAAGGGCGATTCGTTTGCAACGAATAGGTCAGGGGATCGAAACCCCTAGGCTCCAAGGGGGTAGAGACCAAGAACATCCAGAGTAAAAAATTGGAGATAAGCCCCATTACCTCTTAAGAGGAAAGGGGGCTTATAGGTGGGGCACCTAAGGGTGCCCCACCGATATGCCTCACCTCCGGTGAGGCCTATAGGGCCCTTTGGGGCCCGATACGGGTTCAGAGGGGAAAGCAGAGAGAGCAAAAGGTAGAGCTAACGGGCTCATGACCCGCACCAAGAAGGTTCGAGTCCTTCCTTTGCTAAAATGAAAAGTAATGAAAAAATTGTAGATGGGGGACCAGCTTCAGCTGCTCCTGAAAATGCCGGGGAATTAGTGCCTGTAGGAGCACAAGGATTAGAATTAGTAGCCCCAGCTTCAGCTGCTCCTGAAAATGCCGGGGAATTAGTGCCTGTAGGAGCACAAGTATTAGAATTAGTAGCCCCAGCTGCAGCTGCAGGAGGAGAGGCTGGAGCTGGAGAGGACAGCGAAGGGGAAGAAGAGGCAATAAGAGGGGGTTTTATGGAAATAGTTGCTTATTATATAAATAGATGAGAGGGTTTGTATGCACAGTCTGACGCGTATGGCGAAACTGAAGGAGATCAAGGAGTAGCCATGGTACCAAGTGAATCAGATCAAGAAGGAGATCAAGAAGGAGATCAAGGAGGAGATCAAGGAGGAGATCAAGGAGGGGCGATGGTACCAAGTGTATCAGAATGGGAAGTGCAAGAGAGCGTAGTAAGGATGATAGAGAGCGTAGTAAGGATGATAGAGATGGTAGTCTGGTAGAGAGAAAATCCCCCATAGAGCCCCAATGTAATGTGTGTCTAAAATATTTGTCCAAGAGAGAGCAATGTATATCTAGGGTACTCACTAGATAGGTATGAGTAAGTAGGGGCCTAAAGGCCCCTACTTGCGTAAGAGGGTTCGAGTCCTTCCTTTGTTGATGTTTACACTTAAAATTACTGCAGGAGTAAATCCTGCAGGGAGTATAAATCACAGTACAAATCATAGTTCTAATCAAGATATAGTGGCACTAGTATTAGATACAGCATCTGCATTAGCAGGAGAAGAGTCAGGGGCAGAAACATCCAAAACCATAAGAAAGAGGAAGAGGGGAAACAGTAATGGGGAAGAAGAGGGAGCAGCAGCAGCACCAGCACCAGCAGGAGAGGTAGCAGCAGCAGCACCAGCAGGAGAGGTAGGAGCAGCAGCAGTAGGAGAGGTAGCAGCAGCAGCACCAGCAGGAGAGGTAGGAGCGGCCTGCGAAGGGGACAGCGAAGGGGACAGCGCGGCCTGCGAAGGGGACAG
>Ga0209358_10000543_pt1 | contig 32724 bp, 27 predicted proteins | sample LauGreFa1BDMLBSN_2_FD_187574 | JGI IMG/M metagenome (GOLD analysis project Ga0209358, IMG submission 187574) | Freshwater lake microbial communities from Lake Michigan, USA - Fa13.BD.MLB.SN (SPAdes) (version 2) | ecosystem: Environmental > Aquatic > Freshwater > Lake | place: Lake Michigan, USA... | reverse complement strand
GTTGTTTCTTCTGTTGGAGTAAGTGAACGGAAGACGTTGAGCTTTGCTGACATTGCTGCGTCAGGGAAGATGAATGGGCTAGCTGCTAGAGCTGGATCAATCTTCTCCATCTCAGCTTGTGCGCCCTTCACCGGACATACGTAGTTAACGTACGCCGCAACTTCTGCCGCAATTGCTGGGTCATAGTAGAAGTTAATGAGCTTCTCAGCATTTGCCTTACCTTCTGCAGATGCTGTTGAAGGAATCACGAAGTTATCACCTGAAATTGTTCCGCCTGAATCAGGAAGAGCGAAGTCAAACTTGCCTTCATTTTCAGCCTTCAAGATAAACATATCGCCAGACCAGCCAATAACAGCTGTTGCATCACCTGAAGTGAGGTCTTCTGCGTACTCGTTACCCTTAACGCCACGGATCCAGCCATCGCTAATTTTCTTAGCCATGAAATCAACTGCGTTCATGAACTGATCTTCGGTAACTGTCTGAAGACTTACGCCCTGAGACAGCAAGATGATTCCGATGGTGTCGCGCATTTCAGAAAGAACAACAATCTTGCCCTTGTTCTGTGGAGCAAATAGTTCATCGATTGTGCGAATTCCCTTTGGATTCTTTTCAACATTCCAACCAAAACCGCCCATGATTCCTTGCCAGGTCAAAGTCTGCTCACGGTTTGCATCAAATGAAGGTGATGCAAGTGAATCTAGAATGTTTGACTTGTTAGGGATGTTTGCTACATCAAACTTTTGTGTGTAACCAAGACGGATCCAGCGTGCTGCCATCCAGTCAGTAGGTGTTACTACGTCATAACCAATATCTTCGCCAAGCTTGAGTTGCGCTTGAACTTTTCCAAAGAATTCATCGTTGTCGTTGTAATCTTCAAAGTAAGTAGCAGCAATTCCTGTTTGCTCAATGAATTTTTCTAGAGTTGGGTACTTCTTTGTTTCCTCATCATAATCAAGGTACAAAGGCCAGTTACCCCAGCGAAGGCTGTTTGCGCTATCGGCAGAATCTGATCCGCCACATGCAGCAAGTAATCCTGCTGCACCTAAACCACCTGCGCCTGCAAGTACTGCACGACGTGAAACCATGGCACCGATTATTGATCGAGCTTCCGGTGAGAGTGAACTTTCTTTTGACATACTGATTTACTCCTTAAGGATTAAGCACAAGCTAGTTGTCGGATTACCGAGCCTCAAGCTTTCTGTGGGTTGTGGGTTGATGGACGGGGAAGGTGCTAGAGGATCTAGCAGGGGGAAATACTACGCCCCAAGATTAGTCATCACATGCTTAATCCGCGTGTAATCCTCAAATCCGTAGCCTGAGAGATCTTTGCCATACCCAGAACGCTTGAAGCCACCGTGTGGCATCTCGGCCACCAGTGGAATATGGGTATTGATCCAGACGCAACCAAAGTCAAAGGCCTTTGCCATACGCATCGCGGTTCCGTGGTTGGCGGTCCAGACGCTAGAAGCCAAACCGTAATCAACGCCATTGGCCATGGAAACAGCTTGAGCCTCGTCGGTGAACTTCTGAACTGTGATGACAGGCCCAAAGATTTCCTTCTGAATCAGTTCATCATCTTGAGCCAAACCTGCAACCACCGTTGCGGGGAAGAAAAAGCCAGGACGATCAAGTGCTGATCCCCCTGTCATAACTTGGGCATGTGCTGGAACCCTCGACAGAAGATCGCTGACTCGTGCCAATTGATTGCTGTTGTTCACTGGCCCCAAGAAAACATCGTCGTCATGGGGTGCACCAATTGCGATGGCTTTAGCTTGCTCGGTCAACAGAGCAACAAATTCTTGATAAACAGAATCCTGAACAATCACACGAGTTGCTGCGGTGCAATCTTGACCTGCGTTGAAATATCCAGCAATTGCAATCGCTTCAGCTGCTGCAGCTAAATCAGCATCTGCAAAAACGACAACTGGTGCTTTTCCACCAAGTTCTAGATGAACGCGCTTGACCTGCTTTGCTGCAGATTCTGCGACCTGAATTCCTGCGCCAACAGATCCTGTAATCGACACCATGTCTGGGCGCTTGTGATTTACAAGTGATGCACCAGTTTCGCGCTCGCCACACACAACATTGAAAACACCTGCAGGTAAAAACTCGGCCATTAAATTTGCCATCCAGACAGTTGATGCCGGAGTCGTATCACTTGGCTTTAGTACAACGGTGTTTCCTGCCGCAATTGCAGGTGCCCATTTCCAGACCGCCATCATCATTGGATAGTTCCAAGGAGTCACTTGGCCAATAACGCCAACTGGTTCGCGACGAATCATTGATGTCATTCCTGGCATGTATTCGCCGGCAGACTTTCCTTCTAGATTTCGCGCAGCTCCTGCAAAGAATCTAATTTGATCAACCATCGGAGGCACTTCTTCAGATGTCGTTAAAGACACTGGCTTGCCCGTGTTTTCAACTTCGATGGCAATAACTTCATCAGCTCGCGCTTCAATCGCATCTGCAATTTTCAACAATGCACGTTGGCGCTGCGAAGGTGTTGAGTCGCGCCAATCTACAAATGCATCACTAGCTGCCTTAAATGCGGCATCAATGTCTGCAGCATTTGATTTAGGCGCTGTCGCAAAAGGTTGCCCAGTTGCAGGGTTAACCAGAGTTGTCGTCTCTCCCGAAGTTGATTCGACAGATTTTCCATTAATGAAGTTACTGAGCTTTTTCATGTTCCAGAGCCTAGCAATTAGGGCTAGAAGTAACTAGTCACTATTTAAGCGACGGGCTTGCCTTTTTCCGCCGCCGCCAATTGGCCACAGGCGCCATCGATTTCACGACCGCGAGTATCGCGGACAGTTACTGGAACTCCGTAACTTTCTAGGATACGAACAAATTCTGCTTCGTCCTCGCGGCGAGAGGCGGTCCACTTGGAACCTGGGGTTGGGTTGAGCGGAATCAAATTCACATGTGCATTTCGATTTTTCAGCAAACGCCCCAAAAGGTCTGAGCGCCACGATTGATCATTGATATCGCGGATCAAGGCGTACTCGATTGAATAACGACGGCCCGTCTTCTTTTCATAGGCATCGGCTGCAGCAAGTACTTCTCGCACGTTATAGCGATTATTGATCGGAACCAAAGTGTCGCGAAGTTCATCATCAGGTGTATGAAGTGAAACCGCCAAAGTGCAACTGATTCCTTCTTCGGTCAGCTTTTCAATTCCGTTGACTAAGCCAACGGTAGAAACCGTGACTGAACGCGCGCTAATCCCCAAGCCATCTGGATTTGGGTCAGTGATGTTGCGAAGCGTTCTAACCACTGCGTTGTAATTTGCTAGCGGTTCTCCCATTCCCATAAAAACAATGTTTGAAAGACGTGTCGGTCCCCCTGGTAATTCACCGTTTGCACATGCGCGTGCAGCGGCAACAATTTGATCAGTGATTTCAGCTGCCGATAGATTACGAGTTAAGCCAGCTTGGCCAGTTGCACAGAATGGACAGTTCATTCCGCATCCGGCTTGGGATGAAATACATACCGTTACTCGATCGGTGTAACGCATCAAAACACTTTCCACTAACACGCCATCGTGTAGCTTCCATAAATCTTTGCGTGTCATTCCATTATCGGTGGTGCGAGTTGTTACAAGTTCAGTCATTTTTGGAATTAATGCATCGGCAATCGCTTGACGTTCAGCGGCCGGAATGTCGGTCCAGTCTTCTGGGTTTGCAGAAAGATGTGAGAAGTAATGATTAGCCACTTGGCTGGCGCGGAAAGGTTGAAAACCTAATTCCTTAGCAAATGCTTTTCTATCTGCGGGTGCAAAATCAGCAAGATGCTTGGGGGCTTTTTTGCGCTGAACCGGCTCATCAAAGACCAGGTTTATTTCTGGCACTTTGCCGCTCATAGGAAATGCTTTACAAGTTCAAGGGCCAGCCACAATGCAGGTGCTGATAAAACAACTGAATCTAAACGATCCAACATTCCGCCATGTCCGGGCAACAATGTGCCCATATCTTTCAAACTCATATCCCGCTTCATAGCACTTTCAATCAAATCTCCACAGGTCGCGGTAAAGACAATCATCAGACCAACGATGATGCCGATCCACCAGTGCATATCCATGATGTATTTGAAAGCAAGGCACCCACCAATGACGGTGAAAATGATTGAGCCTGCCAAGCCTTCCCAGGTTTTCTTCGGAGAAATCTTTGGGACCAAAAGATGCTTACCCAACAAGACTCCAACGATGTAACCGAAGGTGTCATTGCAACCAACTAAAACCATAAAAGTCATAACACGTTGAAAACCTGTACTTGGACGAGCCAATAAAATCAAAAAACCTGCCAAGAACGGTAAGTACAAAAGCCCAAAAGTTGTGGCTGTCGCTTTTGCAACAAATCCATCTGGACCTTGCAAGAGTGCGCGAATCAGTAGCAGCGGGAATGTGATTGCTGTCGCAATTGCTAGACCTGCGACTCCCCCAACCCACGCCGCATATGACAAACCAATTGCAGCCAATGTAAGTGTGTTGAATGAGATCACAATTCCTCGGGCGGCAAAAGCACGCACAAGTTCACGCAAACCAAGGATGACAGCTACAGCAACTACGATCGCAAAAATTTCACGTTGATACGAAAGCGTGAACCACACCAAAGCGATCAGCGATAAGCCAACGCCAATAGAAGGCAAAAGCTTTCGCCCAGCCTTTTTATTGATCGCTTCGTTGATCGAGTGCAGATCTGACATATATGAGCCCCTAAACCTCTAGGAGTTCGACCTCTTTGTGCTTGAGCAATTCATCAATTTTTGCAACATGTTCGGATGTGATTTTCTCAAGCTCTTTTTCGCCGCGAGCTAAATCATCCTTGCCAATATCGCCATCTTTTTCCATCTTTTCCATCGCCTCTTTTGCGGCGCGACGGATATTTCGTATGGAAATCTTTGAATCTTCAGCCTTGCTCTTAACAACCTTGATGAACTCCTTGCGGCGCTCTTCGGTTAATTGAGGGAAATTCACGCGGATAACTGTTCCGTCATTGCCTGGATTTACGCCCAAATCAGATTCGCGGATAGCTTTTTCAATCGAAGCCATTGCACCTTTATCAAATGGAGAAATCAGCGCCATGCGCGCTTCTGGAACTTGAATCGTTGCTAGTTGTGAAAGCGCTGTATAGGTGCCGTAGTAATCAACCATTACCTTGTTAAATAGCGATGGATGAGCACGACCGGTGCGGATGGTTGCAAAATCATCTTTGGCAACTTCTACCGCTTTGTTCATCTTGGTTTCAGCGTCCTTTAGGGCGCTTGCTACATCTGCCATTTCTCTGCTCCTCTTACCGCTTCTTACATCTATCTCATCGCTTATGCGACGAGGGTTCCAATTACTTCGCCACGTACTGCGCGGCCGATATTTCCATTTTTCATCAAATCAAAAACAACAATCGGCAACTTGTTTTCACGACATAACGCGAAAGCTGCTGCATCTGCAACTGCAAGTGATTTTGATAAAACCTCGTTGTACGTGATTGTGTCGTACTTGGTTGCACTTGGATCCTTCTTGGGATCTGCGCTGTACACACCATCAACACCACTCTTGGCAAGAAGCAAAGCTTCTGCACCAATTTCAAGTGCGCGCTGAGCCGAAACAGTATCTGTTGTAAAAAATGGCATTCCTGCGCCTGCGCCAAAAATTACAACGCGGCCTTTTTCTAAGTGACGAATCGCTCGTAGTGGAATGTAAGGCTCTGCAACTTGGCCCATTGTGATCGCAGTTTGAACACGGGTGCCAACGCCCTCTTTTTCCAAGAAATCTTGAAGAGCTAAACAGTTCATTACTGTTCCAAGCATTCCCATGTAGTCAGCTCGTGAGCGATCCATGCCACGCTGTGAAAGTTCGGCGCCACGGAAGTAATTTCCGCCACCAACAACAATTGCGACCTGAACGCCGCTGCGGGCTACATCTGCGATTTGTTTTGCAATATCTTGAACAACATCGGGATCAACGCCGATGCCTTTTTCTCCACCGAAAACTTCTCCAGAAAGTTTAAGGAGCACTCTCCGATACGTTCCTCTTGTACCGGGCATGAGTGCTCCTTAATCTGCTTAATATTTGGCAGTAACTTATTTGGATGTTCTAAGTCTAAGCGATCCGACCTAGTCCTTATTGACCCACGCGGAAGCGATGGAAAGCCTTAACAGCTGTTCCAGCCTCATCGAGGATCTGCTTTACAGTCTTCTTTGCATCCTTAGCGAATGACTGCTCGATCAAGGAAACTTCCTTGACGAAACCAGCCACGCGGCCTTCGATGATCTTTGTAAGAGCAGCCTCTGGCTTACCCTCTTCGCGCGCTGTGTCTTCTGCAATACGGCGCTCGTTTTCAATCAGTTCAGCAGGAACTTGTTCGCGATTAACAAACTGCGGCGCAAATGCTGCAATGTGCTGTGCGATGTCCTTGCCAACTTCAGCTGCATCCTTAACAAGCTCAACCAAAACACCAACCTGTGGTGGAAGATCTGGGCTTGTACGGTGCAAGTAAATTCCAACTGGTGAATCCTTAATTACTGCAATGCGACGAACTTCGATCTTCTCGCCCATTGTTGCATTAGCTTCATCAATAGTTGCCTGAACAGTGCTGCCGTTAGCAGTTGTTGATGCCAAGAATGCTTCTAGCGAATCAGATTGTGCATTTTGTAGGTGAGCAAGAAGCTCATCTGCAAGTGCCACGAAGCGCTCACCCTTTGCAACGAAATCTGTTTCGCAGTTCAGTTCAAGCATCACACCAAGGTTGCCCTCGACCTTTGCTACAACTGCGCCGTTTGAAGTCAGACGACCTTCGCGCTTTGTAATGCCCTTTAGGCCCTTTACGCGAATAAGGTCTAGCGCCTTGTTGTAGTCGCCTTCTGCTTCATCGAGCGCCTTCTTGCAATCAAGCATTCCCGCAGCAGTTGCTTCGCGAAGCTTCTTTACATCTTCAGCTGTGTAGTTAGCCAATTTATGCCTCCGGTGTTGTTGTTGCGTCGGCTACTGGTGCATCGAGAATTTCCTTCTCCCAATCAGCCAATGGCTCACCCGCTGCAACAGCTGCTGGTGCATCTGACTTTGCTTCTTCCTTAACATTTGCAGAACGTGCCTTAAGACCAGCTGCAATTGCATCGGTAATAACGCGTGTGAGCAAGTCGATTGAACGGATTGCATCATCGTTACCAGGAATCTTGTAATCAACCTCATCTGGATCGCAGTTTGTATCCAAGATTGCAATAACAGGAATACCAAGCTTCTTAGCTTCCTGAACCGCTAGGTGCTCCTTCTTTGTATCTACAACCCAGATTGCTGAAGGCAACTTGGTCATGTGACGGATTCCGTCAAGGTTCTTAAATAGTTTTTCGCGTTCGCGACGAAGAACAAGTAGTTCCTTCTTTGTAAGAAGTAGATCGTTCTTCTCTTCTAGAGCTTCTAGCTCCTTGAGGCGCTGAATACGCTTGTAAACAGTTGGGAAGTTAGTAAGCATTCCGCCCAACCAACGCTCAGTCACTGTTGGCATTCCAACGCGTGCTGCGTGATTGATGATTGGCATGTGTGCTTGCTTCTTTGTTCCAACGAACAAAACGTGGCCACCCTTAGCAACAGTGTCCTTAACGAATTCATACGCTGAATCGATAAGTGCAAGTGATTGCTGGATGTCGATGATGTAGATGCCATTGCGCTCTGTGAAAATAAAGCGCTTCATCTTTGGATTCCATCGACGAGTCTGGTGTCCGAAGTGGACTCCGCTGTCGAGGAGCTCTCGCATTGTTACAACTGCCATGACGGCATACTCCTTCTTAGGTTTTATCTGCGCATGCAGATTAAAACCCGCTCGGTTTATGGCCAAACAATTTGTTTAGCCCGTCGCACTCGAAATCACCGACCACAATTTCTTGTGGACCGAGGTGGTTATGCCAACCGAAGTTGGTGAGTGCTGAGATGTCATCGGTCTTTCGATCGATGCAGGGCAAATCCTACCTGAGCGTGAGCGTGGAAATTACCGCCCGATTAAGCGCAAAGCTCCCCATGTGGTGATGCGAAATACCGCTTCTAGCGCAATCCCAACCGACATTTTGCTGACCCCATGGGCTCTTTCAATAAAGGTAATCGGAATTTCAGCAACCGATCCCCCACGCGAAATTGCGCGCCTGGTCATCTCAATCTGGAAGCAGTATCCCTCGCTGCGGACTGTTGAGATCTCCATCTTTTTCACAAGTGCAGATGTGTAGATTCGAAAGCCCGATGTTGTGTCTTTGACCCTTAAAGACAGCAGAAGATTTGCGTAAGTGTTTGCAGATTTAGAAAGGTATTCGCGGAACTTGCTCCAATTGGCAATCTGTCCATCTTTAATCCATCTAGAGCCAATGAGTAAGTCTGCATTTCCAATCCACTCCATCATCTTTTCCAGATCGGCAACCTGATGAGAACCATCGGCATCCATTTGAATGATGTAGGTATAACCACGATCAATTGCTAGAGAAAAACCTGCTCGGTATGCGCTGCCCAAACCTTGCTTGCCTTGACGTTCGATTACCTCGATACCAAGCCCACGCACAATCTGCGCGGTGCCATCAGGTGATCCATCATCAATAACAAGCACATCGCAATCTAAAGGCTTTAACGCGTTAAGAATTTCGCCAATACTTTCAGCTTCGTTGTACGTAGGTATAACTACAAGTGAAGATCTCATGCTCGTGGATGCGCCTGCTTGAACGCTTTTTGCAAACGTTCAGTAGATACGTGGGTGTAGATCTGAGTTGTAGCAAGTGATGCATGGCCCAAAATTTCTTGAACCGTGCGTAAGTCTGCGCCACCTTCTAATAGATGGGTTGCAGCTGAATGTCGCAGCGCGTGTGGGCCCATGCGTTCGATTCCTTCGATGGCTTGTAAAGCGTTGTATACAACAGTTCGCACAGTACGTTGATCAATTCGTTTGCCACGTACACCAAGGAAAACTGCGTTGCCAGACAAAGAGTTCTTGATTGAATCTCTTCCCTCTTTTAACCAAACATTGAGCGCCTTCATCGCGGGATTTCCTAGCGGAATCGTGCGCTCTTTGTTTCCTTTACCTAAGACTCGAATTGTCTGTCGGTCATAATCAATATCGCTCATTTCTAAGCCACACAGTTCGGCAACACGTGCACCAGTGGCATACAACAGTTCGACCATGGCCACATCGCGTAAGGAAATTGGGGTTTCTTCTTCAGAAGCTCTGGTCGCTAGTGAATCCATCGCGGTCTTTGCATCAGCAATATCTAGCACTTCTGGCAGGGTGCGATGTCCCTTGGGTGTTGCCAGAGTTGCAGCAACATCTTTAGCTAAATACTTGTTTTTGACCGCCCACTTTGTAAACAATCGAACCGAAACCGCTCTGCGCGACAAAGTGGTTCGCGCTCCCCCTTTAACCTGTTGATTGGCAAGCCACGATCGCAAGTGCACCAGCTCTAACTGCGAAATATCAGTTACACCAATTGTTTCAAGATGATTCAGTAATGATTCAAGATCGCCAATATATGCACGAATTGTGTGAACCGATAATGAGCGTTCAACTTCTAAGTGGCGAGTAAAAGCAGCAATCAGCTTTTCAAAATTCTCGCTCACGTAATCAGTTTACTCGGGCTTACGTCCCTGACGCATTAAGCCGAAGGTAACGGCATCTTCTAAAGCCATAGCAGATGCGGCGATGACGTTTTCATGAACACCTACGGTGTTCCATTCGCCCTTACCGTCACTGGTTTCAACCAAAACTCGAGTTACAGCACCAGTTCCGAGTCGACCTTCAAGAATACGTACCTTGTAATCGGTAAGTTCTAACGTTGAAAGTTCTGGATACAAAGCGATCAAGCCAGTGCGTAGCGCGTTGTCGAAAGCGTTAACTGGACCATTTCCTTCACCACTGCAGGTGATTTCTTGTCCCTTTGCGGTAACAGTTACTTCAGCTTTTGTTGTAATTGTCTGATCGACTGCACGTTCAACAGATGTAACCCAGTGATTAATTGTAAAAAACGATGGACGCTTGCCTGACATCTCTTCATGAACTAACAGCTCAAAAGAAGCATCAGCAGCTTCGAAGGTGAAGCCACGAGATTCCATTTCTTTAACGCGGTCAACGATCCGACCAATGAGTTCTTTGTCGCCACCTAGATCTACACCAAGTTCTTGCGACTTAAGTTCAATTGATGCGCGCCCAGCCATGTCTGAGACCAGCATGCGCATGTCATTTCCAACAGATGACGGATCTTCATGTTGGTATAGAGATGGATCGACCTTAATCGCACTTGCGTGCAAACCTGCTTTGTGAGCAAATGCAGAAACACCAACGTATGGTTGACGCGAACTTGGAGTTACATTTGTTACTTCTGCAACCGCATGTGAAATTCTAAATGCCTCTTGTAATGAATTTGGTGGAAGAACTAGCTGCTTCTTCTTGAGCTCTAAGTTGGCAATGATTGTTACTAAATCCGCGTTACCAGTGCGCTCTCCGTAGCCGTTCAGCGTTCCCTGAACATGGGTAGCACCTGCAGCAACGGCAGCCATTGAATTTGCTACAGCGCACCCAGTGTCGTTGTGGCAATGGATACCTAAGCGAGCAGAGCTTGCCGTTAGAACATCATGAACAACTTGTGAAAGCTCATCAGGCAACATTCCGCCGTTGGTATCGCACAGCGCAATCACATCCGCACCGGCTTCTGCCGCTACTCGCACTACTTCAAGAGCGTATGCGCGATTACTGCGATACCCATCAAAGAAGTGCTCTGCATCTAGAAAAACACGCTGACCTTCTTGGATTAAGTGCGTAACAGAGTCACGAATCATTGCAAGGTTTTCATCCAAAGTTGTTTTCAGTGCAAGATCAACATGGCGATCAAAGGCTTTGGCAACAAGGGTTACCGCAGGTGCACCGCTATCACGCAGCGCACCCAGTAGAACATCATCGGCAGCTTTTGCATTGGGGCGACGTGTTGCACCAAAAGCAACAAAGGTTGCATTTTTAAGCTTTAACTCTTTTTTAGCTAGCGCGAAGAATTCGGTGTCTTTTGGATTTGCACCAGGCCAGCCGCCTTCAATAAAGCCCACACCTAAGTCATCCAGGTGGCGAGCGATGTTCATCTTGTCATGAACAGAAAGATTCAAACCTTCTTGCTGTGCGCCATCCCGAAGGGTTGTGTCATAGATATGAAAGGAATCATTAACTGGCATTACTTAACCGCACTCATCCAGTTGTGCTTATCTGCGATAGTGCCATGTTGAATACCTAACAAGTGATTACGAATCTGCATGGTGATTGTTCCTGGTTGTCCATCACCTGTGACCCAGGTTCCCATCGCACTCTTTGCCTGGCCAACTGGAGAAACTACCGCCGCGGTTCCGCAAGCAAAAATTTCAGTGATCTCACCTGATGTAACACCATCGCGCCAATCATCGACAGACAGCATTACCTCATCGACCTTGTAACCAAGATCTGCGGCAACTGACAAAATTGAATCGCGGGTAATACCTGGCAACAAAGTTCCAGTTAACTTCGGAGTAATAACGGTTGCATCAGCACCTTTTCCCTTTACAAAGTAAAGGTTCATGCCGCCCATTTCTTCAACCCATTTGCGTTCTTTCGCATCGATCCACACAACTTGATCGCAACCCTCTTTCGCTGCAGCTTTTTGTGCAACCAGCGAAGCTGCGTAATTTCCGCCGCACTTTGCTTCACCTGTTCCACCTTGTACTGCTCGCACATATTCAGTTGAAATCCACACCGAAACCGCCTTTGATGGATCAAAGTAGGCACCTGCTGGTGTTGCAATAAGAAGGTATGTGGCTTTGTTTGTTGGACGAACGCCTAAGCCGACCTCAGTTGCGATCATAAACGGGCGGATATACAGCGATTCTCCAACCTTGCTGGGAACCCAACCACCATCTTGTTGCACCAGTGCTTCAACAGTTTCCATGAATAATTCAACTGGCATTTCAGGAAGTGCTAAACGCTTTGCGGAATTTGCAAATCGTTTCGCATTTGCTGTTGGACGGAACAAAGCAATTGATCCATCTGGTTGGCGATAGGCCTTCATGCCCTCGAAAATCTCTTGTCCATAGTGGAAAACCGCTGTTGCCGGGTCCAATGAAATTGGACCGTATGGCATCAAGTGAGGTTCTCCCCAACCATCCTTTTCACTCCATTCGCACATCACCATGTGATCGGTGTAGTACTTTCCAAATCCACCTTCAGCAACTAACGCATCACGGGTAGCTGCATCTTTTGCATTTGGATTAAGAGTGATCTTCATGATTACAGTGCGCTTGCTAGCGCATCTCCAATTTCAGTTGTGCTTCGCTTTTTGTCACCACGTGCCAGAAGATCTGCAGCAACCGCTTTTTCAACCTCACGAGCTGCGTCATTGAGTCCAAGGTGATCAAGCATCATCGCAACTGACATTACTGTTGCGGTTGGATCAGCTAAATTCTTTCCGGCAATATCTGGGGCAGAACCATGAACAGGTTCGAACATTGATGGGAATTTTCCAGTTGGGTTGATATTTCCCGATGCGGCCAAACCAATGCCACCACAGATCGCTGCGGCGATATCGGTCAAGATGTCTCCAAATAAGTTATCCGTAACAACAACATCAAATCGTTCTGGGTTTGTTACAAAGAACATTGACGCCGCATCAACATGTAAATAATCGGTAGTGATCGCTGGGTATTCCTTAGCAACTTCATTGAAAGTACGTGTCCATAGTCCACCTGCACGAGTGAGAACATTGTTCTTGTGTACAAGGGTTAACTTTTTGCGTTCACGCTTTGAAGCGCGCTCAAAAGCATCACGAATTACTCGCTCTGCGCCACGTCGGGTATTAAGGCTTTCTTCAGTTGCAATCTCGGCATCAGTACCTTCTGCAAGGACGCCACCAGCGCCAACATATGGGCCTTCTGTGCCTTCGCGAACAACAACAAAATCAATAGGAGCTTTGGTTGCAAGAGGTCCGGTTACTCCAGGCATCAAACGTGCAGGACGCAGATTGATGTAGTGATCAAATGCAAAGCGAAGCTTCAGTAAAAGACCACGCTCTAGTACACCGCTTGGAACAGTTGGATCTCCCACTGCGCCAAGCAAAATGACATCAGCCTTTGCTAGCTCAGCCAATGTTGCATCAGGTAAAACTTCACCTGTGCGATGCCAGAAAGCTGCGCCAAGATCATAAGAAGTTTTCTTAAACTCCACTGAATACTTCTTTGCGACGATATCGAGAACCTTGAGGCCTTCACCAACTACCTCAGGGCCGATTCCATCGCCTGCAATGACCGCTAAATTAATTGTTCTCATTACCCCACCAAAGTTACTGAGCGAACTAGTTCTGCTCCAGTTTCCTTCTTTACGGATTTAATCAGTTCATCACTAATTGGTGAATCAACGGTAAGTGCCATCAAAGCATTTCCACCTGCAGAGCTACGTGCAACCTGCATGCCAGCAATATTGATACCAGCTTTTCCAAGTGCATTACCGACGGCGCCAACAACACCTGGCTTATCTGAATAACGAAGGAACAAGAGATTTTCAGTTGGTGGCAGATCTAGATCGAAAGAATCGATCGCAATAATCTTTTCAACTTTACGAATTCCCATCAACGTTCCATCGACTGTAACAATCTTTCCATCGGCAAGTGCGGCGCGAAGTGAAATCATGCTGCGGTATTCAGGGCTTTCAGGATCTGTTGTAACAGATGAGGTAACGCCACGCTCTGCAGCTAGTGCAGGTGCGTTAACGTAAGTGACATCCGATAATCCACAACCAAGTAGTGCGCCCTTTAGCGCACTGGTTGCCAGAATTGATGAATCATGTTCAGAGATTTCACCCTTAACCGTTAGATCCATGCTGACTGGAGCTTCACCTGCGATTGCAGTGGCAATCTGTGCCATCTTTTCAACCAAAGGCAGACTTGGGCGAATCTCTTCATGAATCGCGCCACCCTTAACGTTTACTGCATCAGGAACAAGCTCGCCAGCTAGTGCTTTACGCACTGAAACCGCAACAGCAATACCTGCACGCTCTTGAGCTTCATCTGTTGATGCACCCAAATGAGGTGTTGCAACTACTTGATCCAAAGTAAATAGTGGCGAATCTGTACATGGCTCAGTTGAGAACACATCAAGACCTGCACCTGCCACGCGACCTTCAGTGATTGCATCAAACAAGGCTGCCTCGTCAAGAACGCCACCACGAGCAGCATTAATGATTCGTACAGTTGGCTTAACTTTTTTCAGTGCTTCCACACCAATTAAGTTGGCAGTTTCCTTCGTTTTTGGAAGGTGAATGGTGATGAAATCTGAAACTTTAAGAAGTTCATCTAATTCAACTAAGCGAACACCAAGTTGGGCCGCACGTGCTGGCTGAAGGTATGGATCGTAGGCAACTACATCCATGCCAAATGCCTGCATGCGGTGTGCAACTAGTTGGCCAATTCGTCCGAATCCAACAATGCCCAGAGTCTTTTCGAAAATCTCTGCACCTGTGTACTTTGAACGTGCCCACTTTCCATTTCGCAAAGCTGCATGTGCCGGGGAAACAAAGCGTGCTGATGCCATTAGCAAGGCAATAGCAAGTTCTGCAGCTGAAACAATATTTGAGGTTGGAGCGTTAACAACCATGACACCTGCAGCAGTTGCTGCGGGAATATCTACGTTATCTAGTCCAACACCTGCACGTGCAATTACTTTTAATCCCTTTGCTGCTGCGATTGCTTCTGCATCCATCTTGGTTGCAGAGCGAATCAAAACCGCATCAACACCCTTTGCTAAAGCTGCGAGAAGTTCTGCGCGGTTTGCACCATCGCAGTTCACAACTTCAAAATCAGGGCCAAGAGCTTCAAGTGTTGCAGGGCTGAGCTCTTCAGCGATTAAAACAATAGGTTTAGCCACGCGCTGCGCTGCCTTCCTTGTAATCGTCACCCTTTGACTGCTTCATCCATGAAAACATCTTGCGAAGTTCGCGACCAACAGCCTCGATTGGATGTGTCTCGCCCTTAGCGCGAAGTGATTTAAATTCAGGTGCTCCAGCCTCTTGGTCATCGATGAAGCGCTTTGCAAATGCTCCGCTTTGGATATCTGCAAGAACTGCCTTCATGTTCTCCTTCACACGTGGATCAATGACGCGTGGGCCTGAAACATAATCACCGAACTCAGCTGTGTCGGAAACTGACCAACGCTGCTTAGCAATTCCACCTTCATACATAAGGTCAACGATCAACTTAAGTTCATGCAAGCACTCGAAGTATGCGACCTCTGGCTGGTATCCAGCTTCAGTCAGTGTTTCGAATCCGTACATAACTAGCTGTGATGCGCCACCGCAAAGAACTGATTGCTCACCAAATAGATCTGTCTCTGTCTCTTCAGTAAATGTTGTAAGAATTCCGCCTGCGCGAAGTCCGCCAATTGCCTTGGCATATGAAAGTGTCAATGGCCATGCATTTCCTGTTGAATCCTGTTCAACAGCAACAATTACTGGAACTCCACGACCTGCTGCATACTCACGACGCACAAGGTGTCCTGGACCCTTTGGTGCAACCATGCACACATCAACTGATGCAGATGGCTTGATGTAACCGAAACGGATGTTGAAGCCATGTCCGAAGAACAATGCGTCGCCATCTTTTAGGTTAGGAAGAATTGAATCTGTGTAGATGTGGCGCTGTAGGTGATCAGGCGCCAAGATCATGATGACAGTTGATTCCTTAACCGCTTCAGCAACACTTACAACGCGAAGGCCTTCAGCCTCTGCCTTTGCACGTGATGGTGAGCCGTCCTTTAATCCAACTCGAACATCGACACCACTGTCACGCAAGTTAAGTGCGTGTGCATGTCCTTGTGAGCCGTAACCGATGATCGCGACTTTGCGACCCTGGATGATTGATAGATCAGCATCCTCTTCGTGATACATCGTTGCTGCCACGGTATTTCTCCTCATCGTCCTTTGTTGGTTTTAGTTTTGATAATCAGCCTGACCGCTGTCAGCGGTAGGAATACTTTGAGTGCTAAGGGTACGGTCTGCGAGCGAGCCGCTGCCACGTTCGATCGCGACTAAGCCTGATTGAGCTAATTCACGGATGCCAAAACGCTCAAGAGCGTTAAGTAGGTCACTGATTTTGGCAGCATCTCCCGTTGCCTCAATCGTCATGTAATCAGCGCCCTCATCAACAATTGATGCACCGTAGGTCTCGAGAACGGCATCGACATCAAAACGATTCTTTGATGTTGCAGAGATTTTTACAAGCAAGAGTTCAGCCTGAACTGATTCAGCAAGTTTTAACTCAGCGATATGGATGACATTTACTAACTTATCCAGTTGGCGAATTACTTGTTCCAAAGAGTGGCTTTCGACATTGATAACAATTGTCATTCGAGAGATATCAGGATTTTCTGTAGGACCTACAGCCAATGAGTCGATGTTGTAGGCACGACGTGAGAACAAACCGGCAACACGTGCAAGTACACCCGGAGAGTTTTCGACGAGAACGGACAGCGTATGTGTACTCATTAGAGCTCCTGTGAATCCCAGTCAGGCGCAAGTTCTCGCGCGATCATGATGTCATCATTTGATGTTCCTGCTGCAACCATTGGCCACACCATCGCATCTCTGAAAACTCGGAAATCAACAACTACTGGTTGATCATTAATTGCATTTGCTTGCTTGATGATTGCATCCACATCTTCAGGGCGCTCACAACTTAAGCCAACACAACCCATAGCTTCTGCAAGCTTTACGAAATCTGGAACTCGCTTTGAATCCAAACTTGTATTGGAGTATCGACCCTCGTAGAACAAGGTCTGCCACTGGCGAACCATTCCGAGAGATTCATTGTTAATGATCGCAACCTTGATTGGAATGTTGTTGAGCGCACACGTTACTAACTCTTGGTTTGTCATCTGGAAGCATCCATCACCATCGATTGCCCACACAGTTGCATCAGGTGCGCCGACCTTTGCACCCATTGCAGCAGGGACTGCATATCCCATTGTTCCGAGACCGCCAGAGTTCAACCAGGTACGTGGATTTTCATACTTCACAAACTGTGAAGCCCACATCTGGTGCTGACCAACACCTGCAACATAAATACCTTCAGGACCAGTTAACGCACTGATTCTTTCAATTACATATTGAGGAGAAAGTGATCCATCCTTTGGAAGTTCATATCCCAATGGATAGGTTGCACGAAGCTTGTTCATAGATGCGATCCATGGCGTTAAATCAGCCTTATTCTTAGCAAATTCCGCCTTTACCGCAGGGATTAACGCTGCGATGGTTCGCTTCAAATCTCCAACGATTGGTACATCTGCAAATCGGTTCTTACCGATCTCTGCTGGGTCAATATCTGCGTGAATAACCTTTGCATTAACTGCAAATGTCGAAAGCTTTCCGGTTACGCGATCATCAAAACGCGCACCTAACGTAATAAGTAGATCCGCCTTTTGAAGTGAAGTGACAGCGGCAACTGTTCCATGCATTCCAGGCATGCCAAGGTGTTGTGGGTGGCTGTCTGGGAAGGATCCCAATGCCATCAAAGTAGTAACAACTGGTGCGCCAACGAGTTCAGCTAACTGCATTAACTCCTTAGATGCATTGGACTTGATTACGCCGCCACCAACATAAAAGACAGGCTTTGAAGATTGCGCGATGAGCGCTGCTGCATCCTTAATACATTGATTTTCAGGTTCCAGCTGTGGGTGATATCCAGGAAGTGAAAGCTCCTTTGGATATACAAAATCAGTTTCCTTTTGCAGAGCATCCTTTGCGATGTCCACCAATACAGGACCTGGTCGACCAGAGCCAGCAATATAAAAGGCTTCAGCGATTGCGCGAGGAATATCCTTAGGATCGGTGATCAAATAATTGTGCTTAGTAAATGGCATCGTGATTCCACGAATATCTGCCTCTTGGAATGCATCTGTTCCAATTGCAACAGATGGAACCTGTCCTGTGATTGCTACTAGTGGAACTGAATCCATCGCAGCATCAGCAAGTGGTGTTACTAAATTTGTAGCGCCAGGTCCAGAGGTCGCAATACACACTCCAACACGACCGGTGACTTGGGCGTAACCAGTTGCAGCATGACCTGCACCTTGTTCATGGCGAACCAGGATGTGGCGAATCTTGCTATCAAAGATTGGATCGTAGGCAGGAAGGATTGCACCGCCTGGAAGTCCGAACATCACATCGACGCCAGCAGACTCCAAAGATTGCACGAGTGAACTAGCTCCACTCATCTTCTTGCTCATATCCATCTCCTTTCGATTCGCTCTTTAATGTGGCCCAGCATTTCTAGGTGTGAAATGAAAAAACCCTCAGATAACTGAGGGTGGCGCATGATCAATTACCGATCACGCGCCTTTAAATCACCACCACAAATGTTGTGCTCATGCGCTTATTCTCCAATGAAGCAGGCTCAACGTCAAGGGTTGAGATGCAGATCTCACAATTTGGGCAGATCTGCTTAATCGCAGACCGCGCCCTTGGATGCAGATCCCACCAACTTTGAATACTTGGCCAAAACTCCACGTGAGTACTTATGTCCCAATGGCTTCCAGCCAACTCTGCGAGCAGCTAATTCAGCGGGATCAACTAAGAGATCAAGGGTGCGATTGGTGATATCGATTCGCACAATATCGCCATCCTTAATAAATGCGATCGGTCCCCCATCAACAGCCTCTGGTGCAACATGGCCAACACATAAACCAGTTGATCCTCCAGAGAAACGTCCATCAGTTAAGAGCAGAGTTGATTTCCCTAATCCTGCGCCCTTAATCGCACCGGTGATCATCAACATTTCGCGCATTCCTGGCCCGCCCTTAGGACCTTCATAACGAATCACAACAACATCACCGGCTTGAATAGTTCCATTTTCAAGAGCATCCATCGCAGCTTGTTCACGTTCAAACACTCGTGCTGGTCCTTCAAAACTTTCAATTCCAATTCCTGCTGTCTTACACACGGCACCTTCTGTTGCAAGTGTTCCGCCAAGAATTGTGATTCCAACATCAGTAGACATTGGTGATGAAACAGCCTTCAGAATCTGTCCATCTGGATCTGGTGGTGCAATCTCCTTGAGATTTTCCGCCATCGTCTTTCCGGTAACAGTTAATACATCTCCGTGAAGTAATCCGGCATCGAGTAATCCCTTGAGAACAACTGGGATTCCGCCAACCTTATCTACATCACTCATTACAAACTTTCCAAATGGCTTGAGATCTCCAAGCAATGGAACCTTTGAACCAATGCGATGGAAATCATCGAGTGAAAGATCAACATGAGCTTCATTTGCAATAGCTAATAGGTGGAGAACTGCGTTTGTAGAACCACCAAGCGCCATCAAAATAGTGATTGCATTTTCAAAGGCAGGCTTTGTCAAAATATCGCGTGTAGTGATTCCTTGACGAATAAGTTCAACGACAGCTGCACCTGATGCGATTGCATAAGTATCGCGGCGACGGTCAACAGCTGGAGGTGCTGCAGATCCCGGAAGTGACAGCCCAATTGCCTCACCAATGCTTGCCATTGTGTTTGCGGTGTACATACCGCCACAAGCACCTTCTCCTGGGCAGATCGCACGTTCAATTTGATCAACACGATCTTGAGTAATCAAGCCACGCGCACAAGCGCCAACCGCCTCAAATGCATCGATGATGGTGACATCTTTTCCATCAACCTGTCCTGGCAAAGTTGAACCTGCATAGACAAAAACACTTGCAACATCAATTCGAGCTGCTGCCATCATCATTCCTGGAAGTGATTTATCACACCCTGCGAAAGTAACCATGCCATCTAAACGTTCAGCCTGCATGACGCATTCAACTGAGTCTGCAATCACTTCACGAGAGACAAGAGAAAAGTGCATACCTTCATGGCCCATAGAAATTCCATCGGAAACCGAGATGGTTCCAAACTGCATTGGGAAACCACCTGCATCGATGACGCCTTGCTTAGATGCCTTAGCTAAACGATCTAGTGAAAGGTTGCATGGTGTGATTTCATTCCATGAAGATGCAATACCGATTTGTGGCTTGACCCAATCTTCATCACCCATACCAACTGCGCGCAACATTCCACGTGCTGGTGCTCTTTCGAGTCCATCGGTAACTACTCCTGAGCGCGGTTTCATGGTGGGCATGAGAGAATTCTACCCTCTTGATATCAAATCAATTAATCTGAATTGGAGCTTTCGCGTGTCAGAAACGACCAAAACTGAAGGTCTGGACCCAACTAGATGGCGAACATTGTTCGTTGTCGCTATTTCACAGTTAATGATCGTGTTGGACAGCTCCATTATGAACATTGCGATTCCAAGCGCAAAGGTAGATCTCGGAATCTCAGATGCTAATCAGCAATGGGTTATTACCGCATACACCTTGGCCTTTGGTTCACTGCTTCTACTAGGTGGACGTATTGGCGATTACATGGGGCGCAAGAAGATTTTCTTAATTGGATTGATCGGCTTTGCTGCAGCATCTGCCCTTGGAGGCGTTGCATCTACTCAAGGATTACTTTTTGCTTCACGTGCGCTACAAGGAGTTTTTGGTGCACTACTAGCACCTGCCGCACTTGCAATTATTTCTGTGACCTTCACCGTTCCCAAGGAGCGCGCAAAGGCCTTCGGTGTCATCGGTGCCATCTCAGGTGGCGGTGCAGCTATCGGCTTAATTCTTGGTGGAACCCTTACTGAGTTCTTCTCGTGGCGCTGGTGTCTAGGAGTAAACACACCTATCGCGATCTTTGCTGCAATCCTTGCAATCAAGTTTGTTAAGGAATCAAAAGCACAAGGTGACAATACATATGACATTCCAGGTGTAGTTACAGCAACAGCAGGTTTGTTCTCACTGACCTACGGATTCAATGAAGCAGCTACAAAGGGTTGGTCAAGCTCTACAACTATCTCTTTCTTGGTTGCAGCAGTTGTCCTACTTATTATCTTTGTGATGATTGAAATGCGCGTTAAGAATCCTTTGATGCCACTTCGAGTAGTAACAGAGCGCAATCGTGGAGGTTCATACCTTGGATCACTCGTTGTTGGAGCTGGATTGTTCTCAATGTTCTTATTCCTGGGTTTATACCTTCAGGTAATTTTGGGTTACAGTCCTTTGAAATCTGGTTTTGCATTCCTACCATTTACCGCAGGCATCATCGTCTTTGCAGGAATTGCATCGACACTGCTTCCTAAGGTTGGACCAAAGCCATTAATGGTTCCGGGATTATTAGCAGCAAGCCTTGGTTTGCTTATGATGACTCGCATTACCCCTGAAACCTCATATACAACACATGTTTTGCCTTCACTATTGATTATGTCCAGCGGAATGGCTTTGGTATTCATCCCACTGACATCAACCTCATTACACGCTGTTTCAAACCATGACACAGGTGTTGCAAGTGCGATGGTTAATACAAGCCAGCAGATTGGCGGATCACTTGGAACTGCTTTACTGAACACTGTTGCAGCAACAGCGACCACGACATTTGCCGCGGCAAATACTCAGCTAGGCGAAAAGGTAATGCCATTTGCAATGACACATGGTTTTACAGTCGCATTTAAGTTCAGTGCTGCACTTCTCTTTGTAGGAGCGATAGTGCTGTTCTTCTTTATCAATATTGGTAAAGAGTCACTAGTGGAAACTGAAGGCGCAGGCTTTCACTAATTAATAGCTAATTAGCTTGTCCAAGGTGGCCAAGTAGAAGCTCTCGTACGCGAGCAGCATCTGCTTGGCCCTTTGTCTCTTTCATGACAGCGCCAATCAGCGCACCTGCTGCAGGTAAATGTCCGTTACGAACCTTTTCTGCAGTCTCTGCCTGCTCTGCACAGACCTTTTCGATCGCTGCCATAAGTGCGCCGTCATCATTAACAACCTTGATGCCGCGCTTAGCAACTACCTCTGAAGGCTTTCCTTCACCAGCGATAACGCCTTCAACAACTTGGCGAGCAAGCTTGTCAGTTAGCTCCCCTGCATTAACAAGGGCCACGATCTCTGCCACATCTTGTGGAGTGATTGTTAAATCTGCAATCGCAACATCTTTGTCATTTGCAATTCGTGAGATCTCACCAAGCCACCAACTGCGCGCCTTCGATGGATCTGAACCTAACAAAACCGTTGCTTCAACAATATCGAGAACATCTGCATTGATCATTGCAGACATTTCCTTATCGGGAACAGCCCATGCTTCCTGCAAACGCTTCCGACGAATCGATGGTCGTTCTGGCAAAGTCGCACGCAACTCTTCAATCCATGCAGCATCTGGTGCAACTGGCACTAGATCTGGCTCTGGGAAGTAACGGTAATCCTCTGCTTGCTCCTTTGAGCGACCAGAGCGAGTTAACCCTGTGTCCTCTTGGAAGTGACGAGTCTCTTGAACCACGCGCCCCCCAGCATTTAAAAGCTCTGCATGGCGAATCATTTCGCCACGGACTGCGCGCTCAACAGAACGCAATGAGTTCACATTCTTCGTTTCGCTCCGAGTACCTAACTTTTCAGCACCGATCAAACGTAAAGAAACATTTGCATCACAACGCAGTGAGCCTTGCTCCATCTTCACATCACTTACGCCAAGTGCGCGCAAAATGTCGCGGAGTTCTGCAACGTAGGCCTTCGCAACCTCTGGTGCGTACTTTCCTGTGCCTGGAACGATCTTGGTAACGATTTCAACTAAAGGAATTCCGGCACGGTTGTAATCTAGAAGTGAGTATTCAGCGCCATGGATACGCCCCGTTGCACCACCAACGTGCAATGACTTTCCGGTGTCCTCCTCCATGTGAACGCGCTCAACTTCAACGCGGAACTTCTTGGGACCCTCATCAGTTTCAATTTCAACATCAACATATCCATCAACACAGATTGGCTCGTCATACTGAGAGATCTGGAAGTTTTTTGGCATATCTGGGTAGAAGTAGTTCTTACGTGCAAAACGTGAAAATGGTGCGATCGAACAGTTGAGTGCAAGACCGATCTTGATCGTCGATTCAATCGCCTTTTCATTAACTACCGGCAAAGCTCCTGGCAACGCCAAGCACACTGGACATGTTTGAGTATTTGGTTCTGCACCAAAGACGGTGCTGCAACCACAAAACATCTTTGAGTTTGTATTGAGCTCAACGTGTACTTCAAGACCTAGTACGGGTTCGTACTTTGCGATTACATCATCATAAGAAAGTGTCATCGTGCACCTCCTAGAACAGGAGCTTTGTCCAGCAATGGAGCTCCCCACTTGGAAAGCAGAGCAGCTTCAAGTGCTGCACCTACTGAGTACATACGCTCATCCTTCATGACAGGAGACATGATCTGGAAACCAACTGGCAAACCATCTTCATCAGCTAATCCTGACGGCAATGACATTCCGCCAATGCCGGCCATATTTACCGGAATAGTTGCAATGTCATTGAGGTACATAGCAAGTGGATCATTAGCTTTCTCGCCAATTTTAAAGGCTGTTGTTGGGCAGGTTGGTGAAACCAATACATCTGCCTTTTCAAATGCCTTTGTGAAATCTTGTGTAATCAGTGTTCGAACCTTTTGAGCGCTGCCGTAATAAGCATCGTAGTAACCCGATGACAAGGCGTAAGTACCCAAAATAATGCGGCGCTTTACCTCTTTGCCAAAACCTACTTCGCGGGTCAAGTTCATTACAGATTCAGCAGAAGCTCCATCTACATCGCCCACGCGTAAGCCGTAACGCATCGCATCAAAACGAGCCAGGTTTGATGAACATTCAGATGGTGCAATTAAATAATACGCAGCAAGTGCATATTCGAAGTTAGGTGCAGAGACTTCAACAATTTCTGCTCCAGCTTTTGCCAATAATTCAAGTGATTCTTCAAAGCGTGCGCGAACACCTGGCTGATAACCATCGCCATTAAGTTCCTTAACCACGCCGATCTTCATTCCCTTTACATCACCAGATTTAGCAGCGGCAACTACTTGAGGAACAGGTGCATTAATACTTGTTGCATCCTTTGGATCGTGTCCAGCAATTGCCTCATGCAATAACGCTGTATCTAAAACTGTTCGCGCACATGGTCCTGCTTGATCTAATGAGGATGAAAAAGCAACCAAACCAAAACGAGAAACGCCACCGTATGTTGGCTTCACTCCAACAGTTCCAGTTACCGCAGCGGGTTGGCGAATTGATCCACCGGTATCGGTACCAATTGCAAGAGGTGCTTCAAAGGCGGCAAGGGCAGCAGATGAACCGCCACCTGAACCACCAGGAATACGAGTTAAATCCCAAGGGTTATGTGTTGGACCATATGCAGAGTTTTCAGTTGATGAACCCATTGCAAACTCATCCATATTTGTCTTACCCAAGATAACAACATCATTCTTTTTAAGATTTGCGACAACGGTTGAGTCATACGGTGGACGCCAACCTTCAAGAATCTTGGAGCCACAAGTAGTTGGAACTCCCTTTTGCGCCATAACATCCTTGAGCGCAAGTGGAACACCAGCAAGTGGTGACAATTTTTCACCCTTTGCACGCTTTGCATCAACTGCAGCAGCTTGTGCCAGTGCGCCTTCAGTATCTACATATAAAAATGCATGAACATCTGCATCAACCGCAGTGATGCGATCAAGGTGTGCTTGAGTTAAAGCAACTGATGTAGTTTCTCCAGCAGCAAGCTTTGCTGCCATCTCGGATGCTGAGTTACGAATCATTCTTCACCCAAAATCTGAGGAACGCGGAAACGTTGTTCTTCTTGAGCCGGTGCACCAGAGAGTGCTTCTTCAGGGGTAAGACTTGGGACAACTACATCTGCACGAAATACATTGCGCAATGGCAGCGGGTGCGAGGTTGGTTCTACATCCGCTCCGGCAACTTCCTGCACACGAGCCACGGCATCCAAAATAACTGTGAACTCATTAGAAAGATTGACTAACTCTTCCTCGCTCATTTCGATGCGGGCTAGGCCTGCAAGTTTTGCGACATCATCGCGGGAAAGGCTGCTCATGGGCGCAAGTCTAATTAAATTCAGCGCTAACTGCGAATTTGCCCATTTCCGGTAACGATCCAAGTAGTCGTTGTCATCGCTTCCAAGCCCATTGGACCTCGGGCATGCAATTTTTGATTTGAGATACCGATTTCAGCCCCAAAACCCATCTGCTCACCATCTGTAAATCGCGTGGATGTATTGACCATTACCGCAGCACAATCAGCCAAAGCTATGAATTTCTTAACTACATCCTTGTTCTCAGAAATGATCGCCTCAGTGTGCTGAGTTCCGTACTTAGCAATATGTGCACTTGCAGCTTCAACTGAATCAACAATTGCCACATTCATCTCGAGCGTTCCGTACTCGGTACAGAAGTTTTCCTCGGTCGCCTCAGTAGCAGGAATTCCAACCTTGTGTGCAATTGCCAAGCTAGCGCTATCGCAGTGCACAATCACTCCAGCTTCATGAAGGGCTTTTAGTGCGGTTGGCATAAATGAATCTGCAATCGCTGAGTGCACCAACAATGTCTCGGCTGCGTTACACACACTTGGTCGCTGCACCTTTGAGTTAATGATGATCGGAACCGCTTTGCTGAGGTCGGCAAACTCATCGATGTACACATGACAGACGCCCGCACCGGTTTCGATTGTTGGAACCGATGACTCATCGACAACCATGCGAATGAGCGCTGCACTTCCACGAGGAATTACTAGATCTACTTTTCCGCGAGCGTTCAGCAGTGCTTTAACTGTTTCACGATCCTCTGAAGGAACTAGTTGAATTACATCTGGCGAAATTGAAGTTGAAGCTAAGGCTTCACGCATGACTCGTACCAGAATTTCATTGCTATGCATCGCACTTGATGAGCCGCGAAGCAAAGCTGCATTTCCAGACATCAACAAAATTACCGCAGCATCCACAGTTACATTGGGACGGGCCTCATAAACCATTCCGATAACACCGAATGGCACTGAAATCTGTTCTAACTCGATGCCATTAGGCAAGGTTGATTTGCGCAATGTATTTCCGAGTGGATCTGGAAGTTGGCTTACTTGTCGGGCTCCCCCAGCAATACCCTTAATGCGATCTGGGGTTAACAAGAGTCGATCAAGCAGTGATGAGTTCAACCCAGCTGCGCGACCTGCCTCCATGTCCTTCTCATTAGCAGCAAGGATTTCTGCACTTCTGGTTTCAATTGCATCAGCGATTACATTCAAAGCCGCTTTTCGCTGCGCACCCGTGGAAACACTCAAGGTTCTTCCGGCAATGCGGGCAGAATCTGCGAGGGTGGAAATCAAAAGTTGTGCGCTCATTTAAATCAACACCAAATCATCTCTATGGACTAGTTCGCGTTCATACTCTGCGCCCAATGCAGCGGCAAGTTCCTTTGTTGATCTACCCAACATCTGTGGCAGATCCTCTGAATCAAATGCAACCAGCCCGCGTGCAATAACTGCGCCATCTGGACCAACAAGTTCTACCGCATCGCCAGCAATGAAATCTCCCTCAACTGCGGTGACTCCTGCAGGTAGCAATGAAACACCTCTTTCAAGAATCGCTGTGACCGCGCCTTTGTCGAGAATCAACTTTCCTTGTGACTTAGTCGCGTGTGCTAACCACAACAAACGTGAGGTTGTTTTACTTGCTTGTGCATGAAAATGAGTGCCGAGTTTTTCTCCAGCTAGAGATTTATCTGAATCCTGAAGCGAAGTTAGCAACATTGGAATACCAGCTGAGGTAGCGATGCGGGCGGCTTCTACCTTGGTAACCATTCCCCCGCTACCGACTCCAGCAGAGCCAGCACCACCAAGAGTTACCCCCTCGATCTCGGCAACTGTTGAAACCTCATGAATTCTTTGTGCTCCTGCTTGAGTAGGAGGCGCGTCATACAGTGCATCGATATCAGAAACTAAAACTAAAAGATCGGCACCAATCAAAAGTGCAACTAACGCTGCTAAACGATCATTATCACCAAAGCGAATCTCTTGAGTTCCGACAGAGTCATTTTCATTAATGATTGGAACAACACCTAGTTGAAGCAGTTTGTACAGTGTACGTTGCGCATTTTGATAATGAGAACGACGAACAACATCCTCTGTTGTTAGCAAAACCTGAGAAGCGGTAATTGAATGACGTGCAAAGCTTTGGGTGTATTGAGCAACTAGTAATCCTTGGCCCACCGATGCAGCAGCCTGCTGTGTGGCTAGATCCTTTGGACGGGTTGTTAATCCAAGTGGTGCCAACCCTGCAGCAATCGCACCTGAAGAAACAACGACAACTTCTGCGCCTCGCTTCTTGCAGGCGGCAACAACATCAACAAGTTTGTTTACTGCAGCTGCATCGAGTGCAGATCCGGCTTTACCGGTAAGAGAGGAGGAACCAATCTTGATGACGATGCGTTTTGCAGAGGTGATCTGCTCTCGGCTCACTTGTCATCTCCATCCTTTAGGTCTTCATCAGTAATTATCGGTGCTGAAAGTTTAGGCGTGTGAGGGTCAACTACGTTGTATTCCCACTGCTTTGCGATTTCATCATCGGTCAAAACATTCTCAACACGCTCAGGCATGTTCCATGTTGATTCAAGACGTGAATCCTCGCCTCGACGGTGCAGGTGTCCGGCAAGTTGTTCGGCGCCAGCTTCAATAGTTGGCTCCCAATCAAATACAACTTCAGTATCACCATCGCCGATACGTACTTCGCTGCCAGCAACGGCACCCTTTTTGTACAACTCTTTTTCAACTCCGAGTTGTGCCAAACGATCTGCAAGGTAACCAATAGCTTCAGCGTTTTTAAAGTTAGTTTGGCGAACCCAACGTTCAACCTTCTTGCCACGAATCGTGAATGATTCATCGGCGTTTGCATGGACTATGAAGCCTGAATCATCAACTGCAACTGGTCGCAAGATAATTCGTGTGCGTTCTGGAACTCCAGCCTCGACACGATTCTTATGAACTAACCGTCCCATGGCATAGATTAAATCTTGTAGACCTTCACGAGATGCGGCAGAAACTGAGTACACCTCGTACCCCTTATCGCGAAGCTCTTGTTCAACCATTTCGGCCATAGCTTTGCCATCTGGTAAATCGATCTTGTTCAAAGCAACGATACGGACGCGATCTTCAAGACCACCGTATAGAGCTAACTCATTTTCAATTGCTTCAAGATCTGCAACAGGGTTGCGATCTGTTTCTAAAGTTCCGCAATCGAGTACATGTACTAATGCAACGCAGCGTTCTACGTGACGCAGAAACTCAAGGCCTAAGCCCTTACCTTGTGATGCACCCGGAATAAGGCCTGGAACATCTGCAACGGTAAATCGAGTCTCGCCTGCCTGCACAACACCAAGGTTTGGAACCAAAGTTGTAAATGGATAATCAGCGATCTTTGGACGAGCAGCAGAAACCGCTGCAATCAAAGAGGATTTTCCAGCACTTGGAAATCCAACAAGAGCAATATCGGCAACGCTCTTTAACTCTAAAATCAAAGTGCGTTCTTCACCTGGTTCGCCAAGTAATGCAAAACCTGGTGCACGACGCTTAGAGGATGACAGTGCAAGGTTTCCTAGACCACCAAAGCCACCTTGAGCTGCAATAAATGTTGTTCCATTGCCGATTAAATCGGCGATCTGCTCGCCATCTTTATCGTAAATAACCGTTCCATTAGGAACTCCAAGGATTAAATCCTCACCCTGGTGACCATCTTTGCGATCGCCATAACCCTGATGACCAGATGTTGCTTTGCGATGTGGAGAATGGTGAAAATCTAGAAGTGTTGTCACATTTGGATCAACAATAAGAATGATGTCTCCACCGCGTCCGCCGTTACCGCCATCTGGTCCACCCAGTGGCTTGAACTTTTCACGCTTTACAGAAACACAACCATCGCCACCTTTTCCGGCAGCGGCATAGAGAGTTACACGATCAACAAATGTTGTCACTTATGAACTCCCTTCGCTTCTTACAATGTTGTTGAATGAAAAAAGCGAGCCGCATGATTACGGCTCGCTCTTTTACAAGAAACCTAAAATTAAGCTACCGGAGCCACATTCACTACACGACGACCGCGAGCGCGACCGAATTCAACAACGCCTGCAGCTAGTGCAAACAGAGTGTCATCCTTACCGCGACCTACGTTCTTGCCTGGGTGAAAATGTGTTCCGCGCTGACGAACTAAAATTTCGCCAGCATTAACTTCTTGTCCGCCGAAACGCTTGATACCAAGGTACTGTGGATTGGAATCGCGACCGTTTCGTGTCGAGGAGACACCCTTCTTACTTGCCATTTACTTCGTCTCCCTTACTTCGCGCCGTTGATGGCGGTAATTTTTACACGAGTCAGTTGCGCACGGAATCCCTGGCGACGACGGTGACCTGTCTTGTTCTTGTAACGCAAGATATCGATCTTTGGACCCTTAAGCTCTTCAAGAACTTCGCCAGTTACCTTTACGCCAGACAAAACCTTTGGATCTGTTGTAACAGCTGCACCATCTACTACGAGCAGGGCAGGGAATGAGACAGTTGCACCAGCAGCAGCGTCGATACGATCAACGATTACTGTGTCGCCAACTGCGACCTTCTCCTGGCGTCCGCCAGCTTTAACGATTGCGTACACGTGTTACTCCAGTTCATCTTCTAAGCCGTGGCCTAATTGAGGCTCGTGGGCAGAGGGTAAGCGTACGCAAGCGTGTGCTCAGCGGTCAAATTGCGATGAGACGATCCTGGTCACAGCCTTTTCCAGCGCATAAATAGGGTCGCTGGCCGCACCCTTTACTTCAGCATCTGCCAGGGCGATCGCCCCTACAGCATCGGCGATTTGGGCTGGGCTCCAACGGTTGAGCTGTCTACGAGCCTTATCAATCTGCCATGGGGCCATTCCTAATTGTCCAGCTAATTCAAATGATTTTTGATTGCGATTTGCTCCTGCAACCTTTGCCAATGAGCGCAGTGATGATGCGATCGCGCTTGTGATCATTACAGGGTCGGTTCCGGTTTCAAGTGCGCTGCGTAGAGAAATAAGTGCAGCGGAAAGATTGCCATCAAGGGTTGCATCTGCGACATCAAAACCTGTGGTCTCAACTCGACCTTGGTGATACTTATCAACCATCGCTTCATCAATTAATCCGGAAGGAGCATCCGCTGCAATCTGTCCAACCGCGCCTTGAAGTTCACGTAGATCATTTCCGAGCGCACCAACTAAGGCAGAGACTGCTCCAGCTGAGGCCTTGCGTCCAAGATCCAGGAAAAGAGATTTAACAAACTCCTCTTTCTCCGCCTCTTTCTTCAATGGATCACATGCAATCAACTCTGGCTTAATCTTTTTAATCGCATCTAGAAGTGCTTTACCTTTAACGCCGCCCTTGTGTACGAAAATAACAGTTGTCGAAGGATCTGGTTGATCTAGGTAGCGAGTAATTTCATCCCGGTTATCTTCAGGCAAATCTTGAAGATCGCGAATGATCAGTGCACGTCTTTCAGAAAAAAGGGATGGCGCAAGCGCGTCAGCAATATCACCGACAATTGTGTCTGCGGCAAACAATGTTGTGATTTCGCAGTTTTCATCTTTGAGCTGTGCGTTAAGTTTTGTTAAGGCACGATCTGCCAAAGCCGACTCGGAGCCAAGGATTAAGTAAAACGAGTTCATCTCATCCCCTTCTAACTCCAGTAAAACAACCTTACTCTGCCTTTGCTTTTTCGAACCCTCAAGTGGTGAGCTGAGGCTGTAATAGCTACCGCGCCATCTCTATCTGTCCGAACAACTTGTGTGCCGAGTCTAGTCAAAGAGTCGACGGTTTCTGCAGCGGGGTGACCGTATGGGTTTTTGGCTCCCACGCTAATAAGTGCAATTTGTGCAGACAGGGTTTGGATTAACCCATCATCTTGATACTTAGAGCCGTGGTGGCACACCTTGTATATATCGACCGGTCCCACACGATCTATTAATTCATGTTGTGCTGGCGGTTCTAGATCTCCTGCTGAAAACAAACTCCAATCCTTAGTCGATGCAATCACCGCGATGCTGGAGTTGTTGATCTGAGATCCTTCACCAGGTAACTCTTCAAAACTTCTTGTTGTTGCTTCTGGCCACACAACCTTCAGATTTACTTCCCCAATTTGTGCAATTAATCCTCCTTGCACAGTAATGATCTGTGCTCCCCCAAGTGCTTTCAAGACCATTGTACTTTCTACCTTTGGCTCTAGATTATTTGTAATCCATACCTGTTGTACTGATCTTCCATTGAGCAAACCAGATAGCCCGCCGACATGATCTGCATGAAAATGAGAAAGGATCAGCAAGGGGATGTGTTTAATACCCAAAGCTTTCAGACATTTATCTTCAGCCGCTGGCTCTGGTCCGGTATCAATAACTACTGCGCGATGATTTCCTAGATTGATGACAAGTGAATCGCCTTGACCAACATCGCACTGGGCTACCTGCCATTCCCCTGCGGGCCATCGTTGCAACCATCCTAAGGAAATGACAATGATTAAAAGGATTGCGGCACTTTGCTTCCAGTGTTTCTTGAAAAGAATCAGCACCAATAAAATTGCAGCAACTAACACGAAGCCAATCAATCCGTTATGAATCGTTAATACCGGAAAATCTGCAACCCAGTGGGCAACCCATGTAATAAAACCGGCTGGAAAGCGAATTAAAAAGATAATTACCTGGGTTATCCAAGGGGCGATGGGAGAAACAAGGGCTGCAATGAATCCCAGTACGGTGATGGGGGCTACGGCAGGTGCTGCCAATAAGTTGGCAACAACGCTCATGGGTGACAAATACCCCGACAGTGCAACAAGTATGGGTGCGCAAAAGACCATTGCAGCTATCGGAGGAGCTAACGCACCCGCTAACTTTTGATGGGTCGGTAGTTTTTCTTCAATTTTCGGTGCAAGAAGAAGCAAGCCTGCAGTTGCTAAGACTGACAGTGCAAAGCCAGCATCACGAGATTGCCATGGATCTCCAAGAACAACTGCGCAGATTGCAAAACCTAACGCTGGCAAAGAATCTGATGCACGTTTGCCCAGTTGGGCCGATAGCAATACCGCAGCCATCGCTGCTGCTCGCAACACCGATGGAGATGGCCGAACTAATGCGATAAAGCAGACAAGTGCAATCGCAGTTGCTAATACCCGATAATTCTTTCGTCGAATCAAAAACTGCATGCACCACAAAACAAAGGTCGAAACAATTGCAAAATTTGCACCACTTACCGCAACTAGGTGGGTCAGACCAGACCGTTTCATCGCTTCTTTAAATTCAGGTGATTGCTTTGATGTATCCCCCAAGACCATCCCAGGAATTAACGCTCCAGCATCTCCATCACCTGAGTTGTTACGTAATCCTTCGCGAATAGCCCCTAAACCTGATGCCCACGCAGATGGCTCACTCAATAAAGTGATATCTCCATTAACAATGACAAGAGCGGCAACCCGTGCCTCTTTACTTTTAAGCGCAGTTGCGGTTGACGCGATCTTTTGTCCTGGCAACGCTGTGATCTGACTCTTACTAATAACACGAATTGGCGTGCGAACGGTGTGACTCTTGCCATCTGCTGTAAAGCTCAATAACCGTGCCGTAAAAGAGAAATTACCGCTACTTGTTTTGGTCGGATCGGTTTTTACCTGCGCGACAAAATCAATCCTTTGATTCAGATACGCATTGATCACAGAGTGCTCTAGCGAAGCTTGTCGCAGCGACATCGAAGTAGCGCCAACCATGATTGTGAGCAGCACCAGCGTTAATCTCTTTTTGCTTTTTGCTACTGCAAACCCCGCAAGAATTATGGCGGCGG
>Ga0209358_10000541_pt1 | contig 32754 bp, 42 predicted proteins | sample LauGreFa1BDMLBSN_2_FD_187574 | JGI IMG/M metagenome (GOLD analysis project Ga0209358, IMG submission 187574) | Freshwater lake microbial communities from Lake Michigan, USA - Fa13.BD.MLB.SN (SPAdes) (version 2) | ecosystem: Environmental > Aquatic > Freshwater > Lake | place: Lake Michigan, USA... | reverse complement strand
TGAGGGCGCGCGGCATGGAGTGTCTTGACCTCAAGGAAATCATTCGCCGCAGCTGCGCGTCCAGCATTCGCACTCTTAACAAGCGTAGGCGTGACGAGGAGCTTCAGAGTTTAGAGGAGGATGCAGAATGAGCGCGCACGAGACTGTGTGGAACACGGTGAAAATCAATGGAACCGCGGTCGTCCCGGCACAAGTCTGCGCGAGGATCGAACAAGAGCGGGACGCGGCGTTGCAGGAGTTGTCCAAAATCTTCCACATCGTAAGCAGGAGCCACCCAGACGGATTCATGCAGTCGTTGGGTTACGCTGGAAATGTGGAGCGCTGTATTGATCGGATTTTGGAGGATGCGAAATGAGCGAGAGGCTTTTGGCAATCGATCCAGGCACGGAGAAGAGCGCGTACCTGGTTTGGGATGGCTCCAGGGTCGGTGAGTGCGGCATCCTGGACAACGGCCTGCTGCTCAAAAAGCTGGCGTTCTCGGAGATCCGCGCGAGTTCGGCAGCCATCGAAATGATCGCATCCTACGGGATGCCGGTTGGCCGCGAGGTTTTCGAGACGTGCGTGTGGATCGGGCGCTTCATGGAGCGGCTGGGCAAGGTGCAGCTTGTATTCCGCAAGGACGTGAAACTGCACGTCTGCGGAACTCCGCGCGCGAAGGATGGCAACATCCGGCAGGCGCTGATTGACCGGCTCGGACACGTTGGGACAAAAAACAATCCTGGGCCGTTGTACGGTGTGAAGTCGCACCTGTGGGCGGCGCTTGCTGTGGCGGTAACGGCTTACGATGGGAGGACGAAATGATGAAAATACCTTTGGAGACAGGTGAGATTGTTGAAATTGATTACAATCAGACGAGCATTAAAGCGCTGGCGCTGCGCATGGGCGTCATTGACAAATTCCCAGCCATGGTTAACGGGCCGGGGCCGCAAGCTGGAATCGTGACAGAAACGTTTGAAGATAAGCTGTGCACGGTTATCCAGTTTGCCGGGTTTGAAGATGAAAGAGAGAATGGGTGGGTAAGTCTGTGCATTTATCCAGACACTAAAAATGCGATTATCATCACCTACAATCTTATCAAATTGATGAAATCCAATATGCATTTTCATCCGAATCTCAAGCCTCTCGAAAAAAACAACACAAACAACTGAATGTGGATTCTACCAAAACAATTACACACATCGGACTTTGTGCAGGCTACGGAGGGATTGAACTTGGACTTAAGCGAGTCATCCCAGCTTTGTGCACAGTCGCTCTTTGCGAGATCGAAGCCTTTGCCTGCGCGAACCTGGTTGCAAAAATGGAAACGGGACTCATGGACTGCTCACCTATTTGGACGGATCTTAAAACCTTCCCTTGGGGAGCATTTCGCGACCGCGTGGACATCTTGTCTGGAGGCTACCCATGCCAACCATTCTCAAGCGCAGGAAAGCGACTCGGCAAAGACGACCCAAGACACCTATGGCCCTGGATCGAAGATGGTATTCGACTTATGCGACCAAGAATCTGCTTCTTTGAAAACGTCGAAGGGCACATCAGCCTTGGACTCAGAGAGGTTGTCGAAGAATTGGAAGGACTTGGTTACAAAACGACGTGGGGAGTTTTTAGCGCGTCTGAAGTTGGAGCGCCTCACCAACGTAAACGCGTGTTCATCCTGGCCCACTTGTACGGCGCGGGAATGGAAGGGAACCTCTCCGAATTATGCGTTCCGAAAGGACGGAAAGTCTCGAGCGGACATTCTAGCTGTAGCTGTGGATCTAGAGGAGCGCAATGCGTGTCCGACTCCGACTGTGCAGGAGGCCGGGAAGATAGGGAATCAAGCGAACAACGGACAATTGGGTTTAAGCAATCACCCAGCTATTCGAGGGCAGTGCAAACGGGAGAAGTTTGCGAAAGGCAAGCATGGCCTTCCCGCCCCGGCGAACCCCAGTACGGATGGGAGCCGCCAAGAGTCGTGGGCAACGCCTGCCGGGAAACTAAACCCTCGATGGGTCGAGACGCTGATGGGTCTTCCGGTGGGATGGGTTATGCCGAGCTGCAAGTCTCCTGTGACAATCGAACAGACGAACTGCGATTGCTTGGAAACGGAGTCGTGCCAGCAACCGCTGAGCGCGCCTTCCGGGTGCTGATTCAACAGTTAAATGAACCCGCAGACTTTCGATGAGGAGTGCCAGCGCCTTTTCGAGCGCGCAACACAGCGCAGAATCGAGGCCGCACGGGAGTTGATCGCGCGTGGGCTGATGGAATGCATCCATTGGCTCCCGTGCGAGGATTCAACGTGCGGTCTCTGCTGGCGGTGCAGACAAACAAAAAAACAAAAAAAAACATGATACAAGAAATACATGATTGGTGCGAAAAGTTAAAACTGCTTCCCATTGAAGCCCAGGTTGATTTGTTGAACGCAGCAAGAAAAGCAATGCATGAAGCTGGCCCATTCAACAAAGAACCAGTCGATTGCATTTATTGGGTTAAGTCCAATAAGATCGAAGCAAACGACTACAATCCGAACAGCGTAGCTCCTCCAGAAATGGAATTGTTGCGGGTGAGCATTAGCTCAGATGGATACACTCAACCGATTGTCTCATGGATGCGTGATGGAAGTTATGAGGTTGTAGATGGATTCCACAGGAACCGCGTTGGCAGGGAATGTGCCGAAGTGAGGAATCGGATCAATGGATACCTTCCGTTGACCGTAATCAACAATGACAGGCTTGGTCGCAATGATCGAATCGCGTCTACAATTCGACACAACCGAGCGCGCGGAAAGCACGCCGTTTCAGCGATGTCGGACATTGTTATTGAGCTTAAAAGACGAAATTGGAGCGATGAAAAAATAGGCAAAGAGCTTGGGATGGATCCTGATGAAGTTCTTCGTCTTTCTCAAATATCAGGGCTTGCTGAGATGTTTCAGAACAGGGAATTTAGCGAAGCATGGGATGCCCCGGATCCGCTGGCAATCAACGAGGAGGACACACTTAATGTCGAGTCTGAGGTGGGTTGACGGACAAGCCTTTGCATCGCACTACGAATGGGAATGTGTTATTGCAGGATTTCATTCTGTAGCATTAAGGGAAGAGCACGCGATTGAAAGTTACAATCTGTATAGCAACATCCCGGAACTCAGGGTTTGGACAAATCGATTGCTTGATGAATGGCCAGTTACGACAGCCGTCCATCTATCACAAAAAAGAAACCATAGAGCATGGATCGGCCATGCTGCTTGTTTTCTACATCATGGAGCAGGGATGGATTCATCAATAGCAGCATATTGGATGCTGGATCAAGCTGGAAGGCAAAATGCAAACGATTGCGTAATGGAAGGATATCACGAATGGACAACCAGAAACAAAAACAATTTGGAGAAAAACAAATGTCTAAATCAAAGCGGCCAATTGGTATTTCAGTTTTAGATGCGGCAAGGATCAGAATATCCTCTGCTTTTGACTTATGTAAAAAAGTTTATGTGAGCTTTAGCGCTGGCAAGGACTCAACGGTAATGTTGCACCTCGTGGCCGAGGAAGCCAGAAAACGCAAAGTTAAATTTGGCGTTTTAATGGTAGACCTTGAGGCGCAGTACAACCTAACAATTGAGCACGCAGTTGAGTGTCGAAAGGAATACTCAGATTGCACGGATTGGTATTGGGTTTGTCTGCCAATCAATCTTAGAAATGCAGTTTCAATGTATCAGCCCCAATGGACTTGCTGGGATGGTGAATCCAAAGATCAATGGGTTCGCAATCCACCAAAGGATGCAATAACTGAAAACTCATTTTTTGATTTTTTTGTCCCTGGAATGGAATTTGAGGAATTTGTTCCAGCGTTTGGAAGTTGGTACGCAAAAGGCGAATTGACTGCTTGCTTCGTCGGCATCCGAACAGATGAGAGCCTTAACCGATTCAGAACAATCGCAAGCCAGAAAAAGGAAAGACTTGATAACAAATGCTACACCACAAAAGTGTGTGAGAATGTTTTCAACTTTTATCCAATTTATGATTGGAGAACTGAGGATCTCTGGTTGTGGCATTCAAGGAATCAAGGCCGTCGCCATAATGGGCTTTATGATTTAATGCACAAAGCTGGGCTTAGCATCCATCAGATGCGAATTTGCCAGCCTTATGGAGACGATCAAAGAAGAGGCCTGTGGCTTTATCATTTAATTGAGCCACAGACATGGGGGAAGGTGGTCGCTCGGGTGAATGGAGCAAATAGCGGTGCTTTGTATGTGCAGGAAAGCGGAAACATGACAGGTTACAGGTCTGTAACGCTTCCTCCAAATCACACATGGAGAAGTTTTGCAGAATTGCTTTTGAAATCATTGCCGGAAAAAACTGAAAAGCATTTTCGTGCAAAAATTGATGTTTTTAGGAAGTGGTGGATGGATAGATCTTATCCGCAAGGAATACCTGATTCCATAGACCAAAAGCTTGAATCAAAACGAGAGGCACCAAGCTGGAGGCGTATTTGCAAGAGCATTTTACGCAATGATTATTGGTGCAAAGGCCTTGGATTCACTCAGCACAGAAGTGGAAGTTTTGATCGCTATCTCGCTATGATGAAGAGGCGCAGGGAACGCGCGGAATGGAAAATTGATGAAAGAGAATCTCAACAGCCTCTGTGGTTTTCATAAAATGACAACGATACCATTTTCGGTCTCGACCTATTTAACAGACGGAGCACCTACCGGAGAGCGAAACGCTAAACTTTTCGCAGCCGCTTGCCAAATGCGGGATGCGCGCTCAACAGAGCAGGACGCCGAGGCAGCGCTTATGGCACGCGCGAAAGCCGACGGGCTCTCAGAACACGAAGCGCGCAACACGATCTCCTCGGCATTTCGCCAGCCTCCACGCGAGCCGGCGCTGGGCGGTTCTGCGGTGTTCCGACCAATGCAACGCCCGCAGGCTCCTAAGTTCAGAAGGAAGTCGCACCGAGACGCTCTGGCAAGCCGACCAGTTCAACCTCCCGAACCCGTGGAGTGCGGGTTTGAGAGGCTGCTAAAGCTGGCGTTCAAAGAGGGCGAGGGCGTCTCGATAGGCCGCACGGTTGAAGGTGCGGAAGGCGAGCGCCACCCCGACTCTGGAAACGTGCAGACGCGCGAGTTTTGGCTCGCAAAGGCGGCGAAGAAAGGCGGCATCGACAAGGTGGAAAGCACGCGGGACGGGCTCTATTTGCGGATCAACCCGATGCGAAAAGGTGGATCTGGCAACGCAGACGTCACGGCGTTTCGGCACGTCCTGGTGGAGTTCGATTCAACCGCAGCCGGCGGGCAGGTTCCGAAAGACGCGCAGTTTGGAGCCTTCCTGCACAGCGGCTTCCCAATCACCGCAGTGATCGACTCAGGCAACAAGAGCTTGCACGCATGGGTTCGGGTGGACGCTGCCGACGCTGCGGAATACGCCGAGCGCTGCGACGTCGTTTTCGGGTGGTTCGAGGCACTCAACCTCGACAAGGCAAATCGCAATCCATCGCGCTATTCTCGATGCCCGGACGGTTGGCGAACGGTCGATGGAGAGCCTAGACGCCAGCGGCTCCTCGCAACGGAGCTGGGCGCTTCTGGGTGGATGGAGTGGGAGCGGCAGTCGGCAGCAGAGCAACTCGGGAGCCCGACGAAACTTTCGGCGCTGCTCCAATACAATACCAAGGACGACGCCAACACACTTCTCGGCAACCGGTGGATCTGCAAGGGCGGCTCCCTGCTGTTGGTCGGGCAGAGCGGTATTGGGAAGTCATCTCTCAACATGCAACTCGCCATAGGGTGGGCGCTTGGCAGGCCGGAAATGACGTTTGGGATTCAACCAGTTCGTCCGCTCAAGAGCCTAATACTCCAGGCCGAGAATGACGACGGCGACCTCGCGGAGGTTGCGCAGGGAGTTGCCGCAGGATTCGCGTTGAGTCAGGACGACTTGCGAGACGCCGACGGGCGGCTGCTGTGGCACCGCATCACTACTTTGACCGGGGAGGAGTTTTGTGGGGCTCTGGAGAACCTTGTGGCGCTTCACAAGCCCGATCTTGTTTGGATCGATCCGCTCTTGTCATTCATTGGCGACGATCTGTCAGATGCGAAAGTGATTGCCGACTTCTGTGCAACGAGGCTCGGTAGCATTGCGTTGAGGAGCGGGGCGGCTTTCATTCTCGTTCACCACACCGGCAAGCCACCGAAAGACAAAGGGCCATTGGAGAACTGGACTGCTTCTGATCTCGCCTATTCTGGCCTTGGATCGTCAGCTTTGACAAACTGGGCGAGGGAAGTCGCCGTTTTAGTTAGACAGCCGACAGAGGAGGGCGCACCGCCCACGTTCTCGCTGACCATGACTAAGCGGCGCCGACGGGCGGGATTGCAATCAACCGCAGGGGAGCCAGCAGAGACCATCTTTCTGCGGCACTCGGTAGATGGGCGCATCCGGTGGGAGCAGACGGATTACGAGCGACCGGAGCCTAAAAAGGGGAAGCGGGATTCCGCAAAGCCGAAAACCATCTTCAAGATCGGAAGGCCGAAAAAGCTGGCAGATGGGGTTGCGGAAAAAGTGTTCTTGGAGATGGAAAAAAGTGAGGATCCGCGGGTCTGGAAAAAACTAATTTCTGATGCTGCGATTCTTCATTCCGTTTGCGAAAAAACCATCGCAAACGCAGTTGCCGAAATTCGCTTAAAAAGAATGGGGTTGGCTATCTCCACTCTCCCGCAGTATTAGAAACGTTTCTAGGGCCATCCTTGGCGTTTTAAGAAGCCCACCCACTCAAGGGTGGGTTTCTCTTTTGTACTCAAAGCAAAGAAAAAAGTGTCTGAGTAAATAATACCTCTTAACGGAAAAAACCCCTTCCCCCCCATCCACCCCCTTTAGGGGGGGGTGGAGGGGGAGGGGGGTTTTTTCCTAGAGAGAGGGTAAAGAAGAAAAGGAAAAATTACTTTTTTCCGTTTTTTCCAGAGCCTCAAAACAGGCTCAAAAATCAGCCCGAAAAACGTGCTTGCAATCGGGCGAAAAAAAATGTTGCGCGCACCTGTTGACACGCATTTGAAAACCTCGGATAGAGCGAAGTGCGAGGGGCGTCTTTCATAGCCTCCGGAGGGGGTGCGGGTTTGTTGTTTTTCCCGCCCCCCTCCACTCTCCTCGCAAGTTAGAAAATGCAAAAAAATACATTGACCTCGCGTTTTGAATGGGCTAAAGACAGAAGTATCTTACCTCTTCTGAGCTCCACTTGTCTTTGGCTTTGTCGCCCTTGGTGAGTGGGGTTCTTTTTTTGCGTGCAATTTAGGCGCACATTCAAAAGCACCACACCCGATGCCGACTGGCGCCACCCGGTTGACGACATCGAGCCAGAGGAGTCGGAAGCCTGCGATTCTGTCGAGTTGATCGGGCGAGTGTTGCGACACCTGGCAGGGGTGCGTGGGTTGGGCGTTGTGGCGTTGGGGGACGAGGCGGCGGCTCTTGCGGCATTGGCAATCCCAGAGGCATTCCCTGGTGGTGCAAGGCAACCTATGATGTTCCTAGCGGCTGACGATCGCGCGGCAATGCTAAGGATGCCGGACTTTTGGGCGTGGGTTTGTATCCTGGGGCGCAGGCCGAGGCTCTCTGCCATTGGGCATCGCACCCTTGCGGCTATCTACGTTTTGCGCCCTGACCTGTTGGACGGTGAGCCTCTCTGCGACATTGGGAGCGGATCTGGGATTAGCAGGCAGGGACTCAGTAAGCTAGTAAGCGACTTTCGAGACTGCTTCGGCGGGGTGCGGAACAGGACGATGAAAAGCGACGAGACGCGGGCTAGGTGTAGAGCGGCGCGCAGACAAAGGAGGATTTTATGAAAAACAATGAAATCGAAGTATGGGATGCTGCGCCTGTAGAGGTGCAAGCTGCATTAAACGCAGCTCACGTCTTCCACGCGCAGAAGGAAGCGGCTGACGATGGAATCAAGGCTGCTCTAGTTGCCGGGCACGTCTTAGGGCAGCAGCTTGACGATGTGCGCAGCAAGTACGCAGATGCGTTCGAAGCTGTTCTAGCAAAGGCGCAGGTGAGCAGACCGCTTGCGGATAGGTTGGTTAGGTTCTCCAAGGAGACCAGCCTAGAAGATATCGAAGCAGGTCGGACTCGCCAAGGGATGCTGGAGCTGCAGTTCGTCCCGCCGGCAGACAAGAAGGCTCCGGTAGAGGATAGGCGCATGGACGCACTCCCCCACATTTCGAGCATGGTGCTGCACTGGCGCAGGGTCTCCAGGCTGATGGAGCTTGGGCAGCTAAAGGTTGATCGGGAGTCGGTAAGGGAAAAAACTGCCGACCTGTACAAATGGCTTGCGGAAATCCACGAAGGCGCCAATGGGTAAGATTTGCCTGTTTTCGGACAAAAAGCGGCATTTTCTGCCTAGTATACCCCCCGATAAGGAATCTTTTGCCCTAAAATGACCCCTTCAGGTCCGGCCAAGTTGGATGCAAAGCCCATGACAGGGAAAAAAGGCCACCTGTCCATGGCGAGGCAGGCAGAACTTGCCGAGCGGTTTGGGGTCGACCCACGCACGATCCGGCGGGCGGTTGCATCCGGCGCCCCGGTTGACGACATCGAAAAACTGGACGCCTGGTTCGCCGAAAAACGTATCTCGCCCGGGGGCGGTGGCGGGAAAGTCGCCAGTCTTTCTGACGCGAAACTCGAGAAGTTGAGGCTCGAGTGCCACCGGCTGAAAATCAAAATAGACGAGGATCTTAAACGTTTGCTTCCGGTCGACGCGCTGCGGCGCGAGCACGTCCGAATAATGAACGCAATGCGATCTGATTTCCTGCGCTTTGTTGGAGACATCCCGAACTGGTCTGGGATGCCACCCGCTGAAATTAAGAAACGGTTGGACGCGAAAATGGAGCAGCTATTTTCCGACCTGCACAACAGCTTTGCGGAAATCGGCAAATGATTCGCCAGATCATCGAGGACTGCGCGGCCGCATGGCGAGCGCCCGACAAGCGCACGGTGGCGCAATGGGCTGCGGAACACGTTAAGATTCCAAACAGCGCGCGCTCATCGAGCTTCGATCCCGAGGCGTCACCGTGGCTGGCCGAGCCGCTTGAGTTTTTCTCAGACGACACGGTGCGCGAGCAGGTGCTAATCCTCCCGACCGGGGCGGGGAAGACCACCGTCTTTGACGTCGCGATTCCGTACATTCTCTCCGAGGCGCCAGGCTCGATACTGCTGTCGATGATGACCGACCCAGATGCGAAGGAGCACATGGAAGATCGGCTGCTTCCGATCCTTAAAGCGTGCGAACCAATCGCTCCAATGTTCGCGTCAGTCGATCGCCACGCGAAACGCAAGGATGCAATCATCCTGCCCCACGTCTCGCTATTTGTGGGCGGCGCAAACAAGGCCAATTTCCAGCGCAAGTCCGTGCGCTACGTCTTCCTAGATGAGGCATGGCTAATCAAGCACGGGTTGATCGAGGAGGCGCGCGCCCGCACGCACTCGCGTTGGAACGCGCGCGTCATCATTGTTTCGCAGGGAGGAGAGCAGCACATTAGCCTGCAGAACGAGCGCCGAGACTCAGAGCTTTTCGCTGCTTGGATGCGGTCTGACAGGAGAGAGTTTAGCATGGTCTGTCCAACCTGCGGAGAGACGAGCCGCTGGGATTTCAAGAATCTCAAATACGAGATCAGCACCGCTGACGGTGGCGGAGTAGACGAGACCGCGCTTGCGGAGTCTGCGGTTTATGAGTGCCCGCTGTGCCAGACAAAATACGAGGACAAGCCGGACGTCCGACGCGGGCTCTCGATTGCATCGCGCTACGTCGTCACCAACCCCGGCGGGTTGCCTGGTCATCACGGATGGCACGCGCCAGCGGTCGCACTCTTCCACGAAAAATGGGGCGACTTGGCGCTTGGATGGACGCGCGCGCAGAAAGCACTTTCACTCGGCGACCAAGAGCCGCTGAAAATCTTTAAGACCAAGCGGCTTGCGGAGTTCTGGCGCGAAGAGGAGACGGCGCCCGAGGTCTCTCTGGGCGGGGCTGGATATTCCAAAGCGGAATATCAAAACGGAGAACCGTGGGAGGCCGAGGAGTTTGAATCCAGACTGTCTCCAGTCATCCGCGCGCTGACGATCGACCGACAGCGAGATCATCGATGGGTGGTGTGCAGGGCGTGGAACAGGGACGGGTCGAGTAGGTTAATCTGGGAGGGGAAGATGAACACGTCAGAAGACATCGAGCAACTCAGGCGCAGGTTGAACGTGCGGCCGCAGTATACATTCCAGGACGCCCAGTTCGAAACCGGGCAGGTCTACGACGAGTGCGTGCGGTTCGGATGGGTGGCGTTGCACGGGTCGAAGGACGACGGATTCATGCATTTCCCCAAGAACAAGCCAGCTGTAAAAAAGTTCTACTCCGAGTTGAAGCGAGCCAGCGCCCCCGCCGGCGGCACGGCGTATTATCTCTTTTGGTCCAACGAGAAGGTGAAGGATGTGCTTGCAAACCTGCGCGCTGGGAAAGGAGCGCGATGGGAAACGCCGGACGACGTGTCCGGCGATTACATCCACCAGATTGCCAGCGAGGTTAAACGGGACGTTGTGAACAAAGCGACCAAGGCCGTCTCGGGGCGGTGGGTGCGAATCCGCAAAGACAACCATTTGTGGGACTGCGAAGCGATGCAAACGGTGTTCGCGATTTTCAATGGGTTCCTCGGGTCGAGTTGACAGGAGGTTTGGTTTTAATGGCCGCGCCGGATTTCCTAATAAAATCGCTTTTGCGTATTGCGATGGCGCAGGGCCGGGAGGTTCTGGAGAACATTGTAACCGGTCAGTTCACGCTCGTCTCCGAGAAGGGCGGGCGGCAGATGACGAGTCTAAGCGCCAATGGAAAATCGTTCTCGTTCCAAGTCGATCCGAAGCTGTCGACCTCTGCGCTTCTGGCGTGCGTCGAGGAGGCGCTGGAGTTTTTCGACGGAAGCACTTTAGAGGAAGTGCAACGCTATCTTTCAACGCGCCCCCTTCGGCGCACTAAAGCGAGGTTCTGACGCATGGCACTTGTTGACCAATGGGGCTACCCGATCGACTCCAGGCTCATCAATGCGACGAGCCGCACAAGCGGGCGCCCGTACATCCCGACTTACACCGAGTCCATCAACCGCTCGGTCAATCTCCAGGACTGGCGCACCCTTCTTTCTTTGTCCCGCAGGCTCTGGGCAAATAACGGCATCGTCAAAGGCGCCACCGTCCAGAAGGCCATGCACTCCGTGGGGCGCGCATGGAACCCTGTCTTCCGGGGTGCGGATCAGGAGTGGGGGAAGATCGCAAGCGAGTGGCTGCTGCTCTGGTACGGGACGAGCAACGTGCGCGGTGACGTGTTCGATTTCAAAACGTCCCTGTATCTCCAGAGCATCGCAATCGACCGAGACGGAGATCAGGGCGTGTTGCTCACAACGTCCGAGGATGGCCTGTGGCCGATGCTTCAGACCATCCCTGCGCACCGCATCGGGCAGCGCGATAGCACGGAAACAGTCGTGCAGGACGGGCCTTATCGTGGGCTTAGAATTTCGCACGGCGTAATTACGAATCCGGTCGGGCGTTCGGTTGCATACCGCGTACTTGCGGATGACGAGGAGGGCGACGATGATATTTCCGCGCGGGATCTCATCCTATCCTTCGATCCTGAGTGGGCAGACCAACTCCGCGGTCTCCCTTTATTCTCGCACGCTCTTAACGACCTACGGGACGCAGATCAAAGCCAGTACTGGGAGCAGTTGAACCAGATGGCGAGCAGCTCTCGGACTTTGATCGAGACCAACGAGAGCGGACAGGCTGACGTTAACGATCCCGGCATGGTTCTCGGCGGGAATGGGATCGACGACGGGATGAGCATGGAGCGGCTGGAGGGCGGCACGATAACCTATTTCAAAGCGGGCTCCGGTTCCAAACTTGAACAGTTCGTCAATATGCGCCCGGGCCAAGATTGGGATCAGTTCCAAGACCGTCTTGCGCGCAAGGCGCTGCTCGGCGTCGGCTGGCCGTACAGTCTCTGTTGGAAACCCGACGGGCAGAACGGAACACAGGAACGCGCGGAAATCGAGAAGGCGCGCACGACGATTCTCGACCGACAGGAGCTTCTCAAGCCCGTTGCACAACGCGTTGTTGGTTACGCAATTTCCAAAGCGATCAAATCCGGTGTGCTGCCAGAATACAAAGGCAGCGACGAAGGCGGCTTCCTAAAATGGGACTTCACGTTGCCGCCAAAATTCTCAATCGACCTCGGGCGGGATTCAGCAGCGCGACGCGAAGATTACAAACTCGGTTTCAAGAATCTTTCTGAAGTCGTTGCGGAACAGGGCCAGGTTCTCGAGCAACACATGGACGCCCGCGAGCGCGAAACGCTCGACGTCATCAATCGTGCCAAGCGGATCGCAGATCAGACTGGGATTGATTTCGGAACAGCGCTTTCGATGCTCCAACAGCGTACGGCGAGCGGGCAGATCGGCGGCGGGTTAAGCGGAACACCAGTTGAGTTGACAGACTAAGAAGATCATGGCCTCCAACTGGTTTGAGTTCAAAGCGTCGGCAGAATCTCCAGAGAGCGACCTGTATCTTTACGGAGAGGTCGGCGGGTGGGGCGCCAGCGCCACCGAGTTTATCGACGCACTTTCGACGCGCAAAGACCAGCGCATCAACTTGCACATCCACAGCCCGGGCGGTTCTGTTTTCGAGGGCCACGCAATTTACAACGCTCTGCGGAACCATCCCGGTGGCGTCACCACAATGGTTGACGGCATCGCTGCTTCTATGGCCTCCGTCATCGCAATGGCTGGGAACCCGGTTAAAATCGCAAGCAACGGGTTTCTAATGATCCACAATCCCTGGAGCCAGGCAGCGGGCGGCTCCGAGGAAATGCGGAAACAAGCCGACGTTCTCGACAAGCTGAAAGATTCGCTGGTCAAAATCTACGCCGACAAAAGCGGGATGCCAGAAGACGAGATCGCAGCAGCGATGGACGACGAGACATGGCTCAACGCTGAGGAGGCTGTGGCGTTCGGACTTGCGGATGAGATTTTCAGCGGGATGCAGGCGGCTGCAAAGATCGACCTTTCTAGCATCTCGGCAAAGGCACCTTCTGGCGTGTTAGAATTTGCAAATAAATTTTCAGTTTCAGTTCAGGACGAGAAAACTCAGGAGAACAAAATGGACACAGAAACCACCCCAGAAGAAGGAGTCGTGCTGGCTGACGAATCCACCACGATTGAGGAGCCCGTTGCGGCAATCGACTTCCAAGCAGCGCTCACCAAAACCGCGCAGGAATTGACCGAGGCACACTCCCGCATCTCCAGCCTCTCAGAAGAACTGAACGCAGCACAGGCCAGACTGAGCGCTTATGTGGCCGAGTGTGAAGTGCTCAATGTCAAGCTTGAGACCGAGCGTGCAAAGAACTCAGAAGTTTCAGAGCAGGTTAACGCCAAAGCCGCAGCGCTAGTTGCGCAGGCTGGCCACGCGCCCGTTGCAATCGCAGCGCAGAGCGACGACAAGATTCAGCCCGTTAAGGGCTCCAACATTCTCGAGCGGTTCGCAGAACTGCGAAAGAGCGGAACGTCGTCCGTGTGGATGGCGTTTCTCAAAGAACACCGCAACGAGCTTCTCGCGGCGGCGAAGACCACCAAGTAACCACCACCAAATACCATGTCCAACTCCATCACTGGTATCAACGATGATATCATCTCTCAGGGGGTGCTCGACGGTTTCGTCGCGGCGCTCCTCCCCCTGCAATCGTTCTCCACTTCCTTTAACGCTGATGCGGTGAAGCGTGGAGAGAAAATCTCCATCCCTCGGATTGCCGCTGCTGACGCAGCGCTGACCAAAGTGGCTGGCGCCGACTACACCATCCAAGACTTGGATTCCGACGCAGTCGAAATCACTCTTGGCGAACCCGTTTATGTGTCCGGCTCCCTGACCGACGTGGAAGTCGCTTCCTCCTCGGTTTTGAACCTTGAGCTTTACGGCAAGCAGAAGGGCTTCCAGCTCGGCAAGAAAGTCGTGCAGAGCATCATGGCCAACATCACGTTGGCGAACTTCGGCGCCGCCGCCTTCACCGGCGCTGCAACCGCGCTCGACGTCGACGCTGTGGTCGATCTCGCTGGCCTTTGCGACAGCGCTAACATGCCCGAAGACATGCGCGGTCTTGTCTTGAAAGAGACCTACTACGCCAATCTGTTGAAGGATCAGAGCGTGACCGTGTTCAACGCTTACGGTTCCACCGGCCCTCTGCAGGACGGCAAGATGCCCCGGCTCGCAGGCTTCGACCTGTACAAGAGCACGATCATCCCAGCCAACGGTGAGAACCTCGTCGGCTTTGCGGTTCATCCGAGCGCGCTGGCTGTGGCGATCCGCTATCTGGCTCCTCAGGCCGGCAACGGCTACATCCGCGCCGAGGCTCTGACCGACGCCACCACCGGCATCACCATCGGCGTGCGCGAATGGTACGACCAGGACAGCGGCACCAAGAAGAAAGTTTGGGAATGCTGCTTTGGATCGGCCGTCGGAATCGCTGCCGGGATCAAGCGTCTCGTCTCCGCTTAATCATGGCAAACTTCGCGATGGTATTAGGAGTGCGGAAAGGTGAGCCTTCCTTGATTGGGAGCCCGTCAGACCTGAGCACGGCGAAAAAGAAATTCACGTCCATCGTAATGGATGGCGGCGTTTCCGGAAGTTCGCTGTTCGATGAGGTCTGGCTGTGCGACACCGTACAAGGCCGGCTACGTCGCAAGGCTTTTTGCCATGCGCCCGCAACTCTCCCCCCAGCGAAGAAAGCCAAAGGCTAGAGGGTAATCCTCAAACTCGAATCGGGGGAGCATCGGGCAACTGGTGCTCCCCCTTTTCACAACTGCAAAACACATGGGCGAGTTTTTCGATCTGATGCAGAGCGGCTTTCAAGAAGTCGCAGACGAGTGCGGCAACACGATTGCGCGAGACGGTCTGTCCGCAAAATGCGTTGTCACGCCATTCACCGAAACGCTCGCACTCCAGAGTACAGGCCTGTTTGGAGACTTCAGCTTAACCGTTGAAATGCTGCGGACAGAGCAAGAGAGACTCGGGCTTGTGGTGCGTGGGGCCGCGCAACTCGATGGCAAATGGGTGCGCGTGATCCAGATCGACGACGACCCAGACGACCCTTGCGTGCGCGTCATGCTCAAAGAGGAACAACCCGTTGCGGTTCCGCGCTGATGGGCGACGTCTTCATCAGGCTGGACACGACGGGCTTTGCCAAGGTTTGCGAGGATCTAGCAAAGATCAGCGGCAAAAGTTTCAAAGAAGTCGTGCGCGTGCAAACCGGGTTGGTGCTCAGGGCCATGATGAAATACACGCCGCCAGCGAGCAAAAAGAAGATCGCAGCACGCGCGCAGAAAGTCTCAAACTTAGAGCGTGGTTACCTAAAAAACGGTGACGGATCTTGGCTTGTTAATTCCGAAAAGCAGCATCCCGGCCGGAAATGGCTGCGGAAGATTTCGGAGAAAACGGGCAAGATGACCGCCTACATCGACGATCCGAAAAGGCGCTGGTCTGATAAGACTTGGAACCAATACCAAGAGGCCAAGGCGCGCTGGATTTCTAAGCTGGCAGGATTCGAGCGAAAGATTCTTGGCGCGCGTGGCTACGCTAAAAAGACGTGGTTAAAAATCGCTGAGGATCTCGGACTTGGTTCGATTGTCAAAGCCCCTGGCTACGTCAAAAAAGCGCAGGCCAACACGCGCAGAACTTACGACAACGGGGAAGGCTCGCAGAAGGAAGCGGGCGACATTTTCTTCACTCTCCTCGTCAATCGCTACCGATGGTTTGGAATGATAAAGTTCCGCAAGAAGTTCCAAAAGGTCATCGACTACCGACGCAAGGCTTTTGAGATCGAAATGGAGCACGGTCTTTTTGAGGACATGGCGAACCGTGCGAAACGATACCCCGGCCTTTTCGTTCTTCCTCCTAAACGCAAGAAACTCAAAATCCCAGACCCGCCCGAAGCATGAGCGCACCAGATCTTCCCACACTTTATCGCGTCGAGGATGCCGTAGAAACGGCTTGGAAAACCGTCCTGGAGGCCGACGGCTTGACGGTTTTCAAGAGCATCTCTGAGGACGTCTTGACGCTTCCTCGCGTGGACGTCGAGTGCACGCTTGGCGCTCCAACAGGACACCGTGGAGAAGTCACGCCAGGCCAGTTCACGATGGACGCATGGACTGCGACCATCCGTTGCAACATCAAGACGAAGCGCTTTGAGTCGCAGCCGGAGCTTCACCAGGAATGGATAGCAGCGGTTCGGCTTGCGGGTCAGTATTTCGAGGATCGGTTTGCAGAGGCGACGTTGCCGTTTCACACACTCACGATGCTGCAAGAGAGCGGCACAGATCGAGGAGTGGACGACGCTGACGACACCGATTTCTCAACCGTGCAATGGGATGCGATCGTCTGCATCCGAACCAATGCGTGGCCGAGTTGACACGCTTTGATCTTGTATGCCCGACCCAGCAGGTACAACTAACGACGGCGGTCTCGTATTCGGCAGCCAGGTGGTCACGATTGACGCCGTTGCCTACGTTGCCGAGAACATTTCGATCGACGCACCCTCCACGATCATCGAGCAAAAGGACGAATACGGCGTGCCTAGCGGTCAGGTCATCGTCGAGGGATTTGTGACCGGCACCGCGACGCTCCAGCTTGCGAGCAGCTCCACCGTTCTGCCGACCATCGGGGACGCTTTCCAGATCACGACCGTCGGAGGGAGTTCGGTTTATTTTCTCATCTCGCAGGTTGGGCAGTCCTTCTCTCAGGATGCCGAGACCAAGGTGAACGTCTCGTTCCGCAAGCGGATTAACACCCCGGCACCTTAACCGGGCTGGAGGCTCTGCGATGAACCTCCGAGACATTCCCGGTTTTAGAGAGGCGGTCGAGTCTGAGCAGGCCGTGCGGTCTGCCGTGCTACTGGGCATTGGCACGGACATCCATGGCGTCGAGGTGCGACCGTTCACGGTGCAGGATTTGATCCACTTGCAAGCGATCAAGTCACCGTTTGTCTCGGGTGGATTCATCTCCCGCATGGATTGCATGAGGTTCTTGGTTCTCCAGTCCGTTTCGTACCGTGCGCCCAGGCAAGGGTGGCTTGAGAGATGGCGCTTAAAGCGTCGTAATGGGGCCGTAATGCGGCGCGTGCGGAACGTCGCAACCGAGGACATCATTCAATCAATCAACGCGTTTTTAGAGGATGCATTTTTGGATGCGCCCGCATCCTCTGCTGGAGAATCTGGAACGCCGATCGCGTCGAGTGCGGCAATCATGGTGGACGCGATTGCATCGGAATACAGCTGGCCCATCTCGGAAATTCTACGACTTGAGATGGCTTTCGTCTTCCAGCTTTTCCGACTGCGGCACGTCGCCAGTGGAGGCAACCGCGCGGCTCTCATTAATCGCAGATCCAGCCGTGTCGTTGGCGAGTACCTGCGGAATCTGAATGCCAAAATGGAGGTTGCCCAATGAGTTCGGTGTTGATGGCGAAGATGGGCGTGGATGCATCCGGCATGGACGAGGGGCTGGCGAAGGGAAAGAAAAAGGTCGAGAACGCGGCTAAAGAGATGTCGCAGACCGCCGCGAAAGCGGCTGGTGGTGGCGGGATATTTGGTGGCGCAATCGGCAAACTTGCAGGCGTAACGGCTGGGCTTTTCGCGTTCGACAAAATCAAGGACTTCGTCGTCGGAATCGTCGACATGGCTGGAGCTCTGAACGACATGAGCGAGAATCTCGGCGTGTCGGTTGAGCGGTTGCAGGAAATGCAGGGAGTTTTCAGCGAGTCCGGGATTGGTGCTGAGAAGTTCGGTAAGGCCATGTCCACGCTTGGCTCCAAAATCGAGGAGGCTAAGGGAGGGAACGAGGGCGCAATCGCAGACTTTCAAGCGCTCGGCGTCACGCTGGACGATTTGCGGAATCTTTCTCCAGATGAGGTGCTGTTGAAAATTGCGGACGCCACAAAGGAAATGTCATCGGCAGGTGAGAAGACCGTCAAGCTCCAGGCCATCTTCGGCAAGGTCGGCAAAAGCATGGTAGGCGCAATGTCGCAGGGTAGCGATGCAATCAAAGAGGCTGGTAAGGGGATGACGGTGATGAGCGAGGACAACGCTAAAGCCCTCGACCAACTCGGAGACGACACCCAGAGATTCTGGAACGGATTCAAGGCTAACACCGGCAGCGCATTGGGAATGTTCGTGCGGTCGTGGAAGCACGCAATGGGGGAGGTCGGGCTTGGAAAAGAAGCGGAGACTCCTTTTGCAACGAAGATGCAGCCCAAGGCCGAGGAGGTTGCGGCAGAAAAAGCAGCGAACGCAAAAGCAGAGCAGGAGCGTCTTTTCCAGCAGGAGATTGCGAAGTTTAATAAGGACAGGGAAAAGGAAGCAGAGCAGGCCGTTCTAACTTTGCATGATCGCAGGATGGCTGCGGAGGAAGATCTTGCTAAAAAGCAAATTGATTCAGAGCGCAAGGTGATGGATTTCCGAAAACTCCAAACCGAAGATATGCGCAATCGCATTGGACTCCTAAGAAACGCCGAGGCTGGAGGTGATCAAGGCGCAGAAGCAGCGGCGAAGGCTGGACTTGTTGAGCAGGGAATGATCGACGCGCAAACCCAGCGGCTCTTAATGTCGCCAGCTGAACGGGCTGCTGCAGATCGAGACGCGAACAGGCTGCGGCGCGCGCAAGAAAGAGCAAGGCGCATGGTCGAAGCGCGCATGGAGCGCCAGGGTAAAATCCAAGACGCAGCGCCAGCCATGCAACCACAGCCACCCGAGGCGCAGATTGGCAAGGCTGCAACGGACTTGAGCGCGGCTGCTGCCAATCTCAAAGGCTTGAAAATCGTGGCAATCACAAACCAATAAAACCATGCCAACCGGAGTCTATTTCGATTTGCCCGCAGCGGCTGGAACCGCACAGGCCACAGGGCCCAAAGTGTTCGGTTACGATTCCGAAGTGGAGGCGAAATTCTTCTCTCAAAACTTCATGCAGAACGCTGCGGACTACGTTCCCCTGGCGTGGAACAGTACGTCGATTGAAGACGGCGTGACGTTCTACTTGGTCGAGGAATCCGCACCAGAAGACGTTGGGGGCGGGATGGTGCAATGGCGCAGGCTTTACTACCAGCTTCCTCCCGATCGCAGCGAATACGAAAACTCAGTTTACAATTACACCGTCGTATATCTTTTCGATACCGATACCAGCGGCTGGGTTGGATTCCCAGAGAGCGCATCCTTCCCGCTCCAAGTTGCGCAGCGCGTGGATTACAAGTTTTATGCGACCGACGATCCCGAGTCCGACATCCCGACCAACAAGGGCTGGAAGATTTTCAAAATCGGCAACGTGATCTGCACGCAGGGAACAGACCCGGTGAGCGGCACACCGCCAACGCTGACGGTGACGAGCCCGTACCTTGGCGAGGATTCAGAAGTGACGCGCTGGAAAGGCAACATCTGGATGCGGAAGCAACGCTGGGTTCCGTATCCGCAAGTTAATCTCGTGGCCGTACTCTAATGGGAAAGGCAATCCAGCCAGTCGTCAAAGGTTCCGAGGACACGCTCCTAAAAGCTGAGCGTGCTAACGAGATCATTGGAACGGTCAATGCGTTGGCCAACATGACGTTCATTCCCGCTGATGCGGCGAAGCTCGACGTAGGAGCGCAGGGCGGGGCGGTGATGACGTTCGATGTTTCAAGGTTCGGTGGAGGCACAGCCACCACAAGCAACCCATACCAGATTTCCGTTGTGGACGCATCGACCCTGCGGGTTCTGCCGGGAATCCTGCGATGCTATTTTCAAGGCTCGGGGCTCCAGGATATCATCCCAACTCCGCTCGATCCGATAACCGGAGGCACGATTGCTTTCGGTGACTGGGTTTATTTGCACGTCGTCGTCGCTCAGTACGGCTCTCTGGTGGCAGTTCAATCCGCATCAGTCATCTCCAACAACAACGCTGCCCAACAATCGCTCTGGCCGAATTTCTATCTGAAGCTGGGCGGGGTTTCTGGAACGAGTGCGTTCAACTATCACGTCAATTCGTTTCAATTTACGGTCTGTGGATTCAACGCCGAGTTCCTGACGATATGAGCCTGATCAACTCATGCGTGCATCCGATCAGCAGCGCGCAGATGGACGTCTCGAGCAGTCTCGTTTACCACTCCAACACGCCAGACGCGGATCTCACTCGCACGATCAGCCTCTCGGCAACACGTTATTTTTTCCGTCCGCCATGCTGCGGAACCGCCGAGGAGCCCGAGGTTACAATCTCGCTGTGCTCAACATTTGAGGATGGTAGTTTGTGCACGTCAAAGCCCGGGCCGGGCGCGATATTCTCCCCGCCGATCGGCCTGCACGAGTTCGCAGGCGGCACATTCAATCAGACGTGCTCTGGGTCAGCGTGTCCTCCATCGCCAGGATTCACGGACATTCGATCCGTTTTTTCGGTCACGGGCGGCTGTTACTTTGCCGACAACAATGGAATCCTAACAATTAGCCCATCGCTGTTCTGGACGGACTTGCTGCCACACCGTGCATACGGGGTTTATTTTTTCAACCTCCCGTTTTTAACGTGCGATGCAATCGAGTGCGCGGATGCTGTGCCTGATTGCGAGGATGTTTGGGTGGTTAATCCTGGCTTTACTTGGGCGCTGGACGCTCGCCAATACGGGGTCGGGGCCGTGGCGCTTGTGGAGTTACCAACATTCCCCGGAACTTGCGGGGTATCTTGGTACAAGGCGTGCAATTTCCAAGACGGAGACATCAGCATCACGTCCGTTGAACAGCACAACATCAGCATCCTATTCTCGCAGGACGGCACATGGATCTCCTCTTAAAATCGCGATCTGCGGCAATCAATGTCCCAGCCGGGCCTGCGATCTGGCGCAGGCTGCACACGCTGGCGCTGGCGTGGGACGGAAGCAAAGCAGCACTCGAAAAAGCTGTGTCGCTGACCACAAACGCAATCCCGTGCGGGGCGTGCAAGAGACATTGGGTTCAGCTCATTTCCGAAAAGCCTCCGACCGTAGAAACCGCCGAGGAGTTTTTCGCGCTGACAGTCGATTGGCACAACTCTGTGAACGATCGCATCGGAAAACCGGCGATGCAATTAGAGGCTGCGCGGGCGCTTTACGCAGTTGACAAGGGCTCGCAAACGTAGGCCATGGCAACCCGTCTTCGTCCCAATTTCAACCTGCCAGACCAACGGACGGGCGACACCCTGCGCGCCATCGACGTCACGCTCAAAATAAATCAAGAGCCGGTCGACCTCACAAGCGCAACGGTGTTGATTCAAGTGCGACCAGAGCCGACTTCCTCGACGGTTTCGATGACGCTCGCAACGTCATTTCCCGATGCTGCAAACGGCTTTCTGCGGATTAACGAGCAGGCCGTCACGCTTGCCAGCGGACTCTACTATTACGATCTCCAAATCACGATGCCTGGCGGGTTCTGCGAGACCTATTTGACCGGGACGTGGCAGATCCTCCAAGACGTGTCACGATGAGCACTCAACCGAATCTCTCCATCCCCATCGAGGTGACCGTCGAGCCTCAGGCCGTAGACATCAATCTAACGCTCGGGCGTGGGCTGCTCGGGCCGCAAGGTGAGCAAGGGCCGGTCGGCCCGCAGGGGCCGCAAGGGGAGCAGGGCGAGAAGGGAGACAAGGGCGATCCAGGCGATGCTGCCACAATCGAGATTGGCAGCACAACAACGGGAGCACCAGGATCCAGCGCATCCGTGGTCAACGTCGGGACCCCCAATGCTGCAACTTTCGATTTCACGATTCCGCGCGGGGACGTAGGGCCGCAAGGTGCGACGGGGTCGACAGGGGCTGCGGCAACGATCGACGTCGGCACCACGCAGACCGTACCGGCGGGCACCCCGGCGCTAGTCGTTAATTCCGGCACGACCTCTGCGGCTGTGTTGGACTTCCAGATCCCTGAGGGGCCGCAAGGCATTCAAGGGATTCAAGGGATCCAAGGGATTCAAGGGATTCAAGGCGATGCTGCCACGATTGCAACCGGCACAACCACCACCGGGGCGCCAGGCACTTCTGCCAGCGTCGTTAATTCGGGCACCAGCTCGGCAGCGGTTTTCGATTTCACGATTCCCGAGGGAGTCAAAGGCGACCAAGGCGATCAGGGGCCGCAGGGGCCGCATCCGTGGACGCTTATCGGGGCTTATAACAACGGCTACTCATATCAGCTAAACGATGCGGTAACCTATGAGGGCGGATTCTATTACCGTACCGGAAACCCGCTGAATCCCGGCTATCCTCCGACACCGGGTTCGATCAACGAATCCTGGACGCCAGTTGCCGACAGAGGCGCTCAAGGACCACAGGGTGATAAAGGCGACACCGGAGACGCAGCAACGATCAACATCGGCACGGTGTCGACGGTGCCTAATGGCTCGCCGGCAACCGTTACCAACACAGGCACGGAGAACGCTGCTGTTTTTAATTTCGAGATCCCAGAAGGGCCGCAGGGTATCCAGGGACCAGAGGGCGCGCAGGGCAACGAGGGGCAGGGCTTCAATTGGCTCGGAGCCTACAACCCTGCGGCTTATTACGACCCCTATGACGTCGTGCGCTACAACGGCAGCGCGTACAAAGCGCAGGTTTTTATTTCGCCCAACGGCCCCGTTCCCGGCGCCACGTCAGACTGGGCACTCATGGTCGAGAAGGGCGACACGGGAGCGGCGGGCGCGGATGGCGATCGCTACACGACCACGAGCGCGACGAGCCTGTTGAACGGCAACGGAACAAAGGTGCTCGTCGTCGAGACAGGGCTGGCCTACATTCCCGAACAGGCAATCATTATTGCGGCTTCCACGATCGCTGACACGCATATGCACGGGACGGTGGTCTCCTACAACCACCTTACGGGCGACATGGTTGCGGACATCACCAATCACACCGGAAGTGCTGGGCCGTTCTCGGCGTGGGATGTCTCGCTTGAAGGAGCGGCTGGCATCCAAGGCCCGCCTGGGGAGGCTGCGACAATTTCGGTGGGCACGGTCACCACGGGGGCCGCGGGCTCTGCTGCAACCGTTGTCAATTCGGGCACGTCGAGCGCAGCCGTTTTTGATTTTGGCATTCCGCAGGGGATCCAAGGCGTGCAGGGGATCCAAGGAGACCCCGGGACTGCGGCAACCATCGCAGTCGGCACCGTTTCGACGGGCGCCCCAGGGTCTTCTGCGACGGTAACGAACGTCGGAACATCGAGTGCAGCGGTCTTTGATTTTTCGATTCCGCAGGGTGCGACAGGCGCAACTGGAGCGACTGGATCTTTTGTTGGCGATGCGGACACGATCACAACCGGAACGCTTTCCGATGCGCGGTTGAGCGCCAACGTAACACTCCTCGGCAACTCGACAACGGGCACCGGGAACATCGTGCGGGCGACCTCGCCAACGCTCACAACGCCAGCACTTGGCGCCGCAACGGGAACGAGCCTGGCGCTCACCTCGGCCGCAGCCAACACGCTGACGGTCACCGCACCAAGCTACGCAGGGAGCGCGGTAACGTGGGTGCGGTTCGTCCCTCACACCGGGCCAGATCCGCTAACGATCAACAATTCTGGCGGGTGGCAGGGCAACTACCTTCTGACGTCGAACAACATCCGTACGTCGTACATAGGTTTTGGTGGGAATCTTAACCTGTCTGCAACTCCTGTCCTCGGAATCACGGATTCGCGTTTACGTTTACAGGGTGGCGAGGCGCCCGCGTCCATGAAGGGCTTCGACCTTTCAGACGTTCGGCTTTTCAACGCCTACACGAACGCGAGCAATTACGAACGCGGAAACATCTACTGGGCTTCGAACGTGTTCACGCTCGCCACCGAAGCGGCGGGAACGGGCACGGTGCGCGGTTTTGCGATCACGATCGGAGGGACGGAGCGATTCTCAATCTCTGCTGCTGGCGCGATAACAACGGGCAACTGGAACGCAGGCACCATTGCAGTTGCCTACGGTGGCACCGGGGCGACCGATGCAGCAGGCGCCCGCACCAATCTCGGGCTCGGGAATGTCGAGAACACGGCGCTTTCAACGTGGGCAGGGTCGACGAATTTAACGACGCTCGGCACGGTCACAACGGGTACATGGAATGGGACTGCGGTTGCCATCGAGCACGGCGGAACGGGCGCGGTCACCGCACCTCTTGCGCGCGCTGCGCTCGGGCTGGGCAACGTGGAGAACGTGGCGCTGTCCACATGGGCGGGCAGCACCAATCTCACAACGCTCGGCACCATCACGACAGGGACGTGGAACGGTTCGGCAATCCCGGTTGCAAACGGCGGCACGGGCGGCACAAGTGCAGGCGATGCCCGCACCAACCTGGGTTTGGTCATCGGCACGGACGTTCAAGCATTTGTATCTGCGACCAGCACCGGCACGGATGGAATCGTGCGCGCGGGATCTCCGACGATCTCCACGCCCACGCTTAACGGTTACAGGTTAGCAGCGCGCAGCGTGAGCGCTTCGGGCTCTGTCCTCGCATCGGATTCCGTGCTGCTGGTCGATGCATCGGGCGGTGGCATTGCATTGACGCTCCCACCTGCGGCATCCGTGCCAGGGCAGGTCTTCGAGATCAAGCGGGTGGACGGATCGGTTAACACGATCGTCATCGACGATCCAACCTCGAGCATCGACGGCGAGGCTGCGGTTTACATCCACATTCAATATCAATCGGTGACGATTGCATCCAACGGAACGGCATACTTCATCCTATGAGTTACTTCCCTAATCAGGGCCAGACCACCAGTGCGCGCTCGCAATCAATCGTCCCGGCCAGCGATTCTCCGCAGTTCCCAACCGGCAACATCACGACGAAATACCGCAACAATTGCGAGGCCCTCCCACTCGTTTCGGAGTGGACGACGACAACGGCGGCTGGAGACCTTCTGGTGCTGGATGGGAACAGTAACGGCGCATCGTATTGGGTGCTTTCCAAGTCGCCTTTCAATATCGGAACCGAGTCTATTATCGACGGACTCAACGTGTTCGAGATGCCCGTTGAATTGTCTCTCGGATTACATCGGTCGCAGGCTGCGCTGAATCAGGAGTTCGCGGTTGAGTTCGTGGACAACGGCGCCCCGGCCGCGGCACCTGCGGAGGTCGCAATTTCCTCGCTGTCGCAATCGACCACCACGCTAACCGTCACCACCAGCACAGCTCATAACCTAGTTCCGGGAATGAGCATCGGCATTTACGGATGCGCTGATTCCCGTTTTAATTACGGCGCCATCGTAGTCGCCAGCGTCATCAGTTCAACCGTGTTCACGGTGACAGCCGGGCCTGCGGGCACGATCACATCTTTGACCGCATCCCCTGCGACGCTCGGCTCGCCGATGCTCTACGTTCGCAGGCGTCTCGGCGGGAGTGCGGATGGGACGAGCCTGATCCTCGAAAACACGAGCACCACGAACGGCTCGGCCTACGTCCGCTCCAACAACGGAGACGCGGTTTCGACGGGCACCGCGAACGGGAATCAAAGCATCACGATTGCGAGCACGGCATCCAGCCAGACGATCAACGCGGCTGGGGCTTACTCATTTTTCCCAAACTCGGAGTACAAGCTGAATTTCCAAGCCGACCGTGTGCAATGGCACGACGGCACAGTCGATTCTGTCAGCGGCACCACAAGCCGACTCACGCGCTCCACGATCTGTCCTGACCCCGCTAAAAACTACAAGTTTCGGTTTCGCGCGACCAACAACAAGGGATTGACGATTCCGGTTGGCAAAATTGTTTCGGTGTCAAAGGCTGGCAGCACCACCGCCACGGTTACGTTCGCCAGCGCGCACGGGTTGACTGTTGACGATTACCTCGTGGCCTACGGCGTGCGGGATCAGACGAATTTCGCAAACCTTACAACGGCTGCGAAAGTGGCTTCTGTGGTCAATTCAACGACCATCACCATCATCTGGGGATCGAGCGCAACAGCGACGTCCTACGGTGGATTTATGAGCCGTGCGCAGGGTGGCTCCGCGCAAGCCGGGGCTGCAACGGTTTCGGTTGTCTCGGCATCGGCGACAAATTCGATCGTCACCGTTATTTTTGGCGCAACTTTTTCCAGCGCATCGGTTGGTGATTACGTCGAACTTTATGGTTTCCGCGACACCGTTGCCGGAAACGATCTCGGGCTGGATGGCACTTACCGAGTTCAGAGCATCGCGACGACCACGGTAATTTTTGAACCCATCGCTGGAACCACCCCGCCCGCTTCGCTGGTATCGACAAATTGCGGGGGCGGCGTCATCAAACGGACTGATCTGCGGGTGTCGTTCATCCGCATTTTTGATTTCATCCGCGAACGTGTTGAGTTCAGCCCGCGCCCGTCGTTGGACTCGTCTGGCGGTCTGCCAGTCAACGTAGCATCCGCTGCTACGCTGACATCACAGCTTGCACCTTCGTCAGGCCAGGGTGCTTCCACGCTGCACAAACTTATTTCGACGGCGGGAACAAATCTCACGACCATCCGCACAAGTGCTGTTGCGATCAACAGTTTGAACGTGACCAACACGAACGCCACCACGCGCTACTGGCTTAAATTCTACAATCAGACTGCGGCTCCGACTGTTGGCACAACAGCGCCAACGCTCACTATTGGGCTAGATCCTAACAGGACAACGCAGATTGACATGGGATCATACACGACCCGCCTTGCCACCGGATGCTATTACGCGATCACGGCAAACGCTGCCGACAACGATGCAACAGCGATCCCGGCGGGCGAGGTGATCGTGGCAATGATTTACTCATGAGCATTGAACAAGCACTCCTGGCAGGGCTCTCAGCGACAACCACAGCGCTGGTCTGGGCCGTCACAAAACTCTGGGCTAAATCAGAGGAGTGCGAGGCCGACCGCAGAGGTCTCAGGAAAGAGATCGAAGATCTTAAATCTGAGCACGGACACGCGCGCGGGCGCTTGGAGATTTTCGAGAACTGCACGGCAACGCATTGCCCTTTTTCTGAGCAGACACTACGCAGCCAGCACATATGAAAGACCTCATTTCCTTCGTCACCACCAATCATCAGCAGATCATCGAGAGTGCTGTCGCGATCATGCTAGCGGCTCGGCTAATCGTTAAGCTGACGCCCACCCCGGCAGACGATTCGATGCTCGAAAAAGTGGTCGGATTTCTCAAGCACCTCGGACTCCACATCGACAAAAAATGAGCCTGCTCTTGTGGGTTCTGCGGGCGTTGGTCGCAGTTCCGCAACTCGCAAAGGTCATCCATGAGATCGCAGATGCGATTGTCGAGCAGCAGCGCAGTCAGACTCATTCTAGGAATCGCGACGCTATCGACCTTTGGCTGCGCGACGGCGACCCACAGCAGGATCCCGGGGTTTCTGGAGCGGGCAAGGAACCTCCAGTTCAACCGTGAGCAACGCGTGTTTGTGGGCGAGATCCTCCACTACGCAAACGACTTGGAGCGCACCAAAAAATGACAATCCCAGAACAGATCAGGCAGGTGCAGCGCAGGCTCGGGTTGAATGAAGACGGCCAGGCCGGGCCTTTGACTTGGGGCGCGATTCACCGAGCGATCTGCGGGGTGGTCGATATGCCGCCAAAGATCGAGATCAAAGCGGATGAGCGCAGCCGAAAAAACATCGAGGGACTTCAGCCCGCACTCCAAGACATTGCCGTGCGGTTCCTCCAAAAGTGTTGGGATGCAGGGCTTGGCGTTAAGATCATTTGCGGGCTTCGAACATTTGAGGAGCAAGATGCTCTGTATGCAAAGGGACGAACCAAACCCGGAAACATCGTAACCAACGCGCGCGGGGGGCAGTCGTGGCACAACTACGGGCTGGCTTTTGACATTGGGATTTTTGAGGTCGGGCAGTACCTCGGGGACTCCCCACAATACCACGCAGCAGGCCGCATTGGGCTGGAGCTGGGGCTGGAGTGGGGCGGTCTCTGGACGAGTCCCGTGGATGAGCCACACTTCCAGTTGAGACCACGCTGGGCGGGCGCAATGCCATCCGCTCAGGTGCTCGCCGAGGCTCATCGGAGGATGAAAGCCGGGGAACCAGTCTGCTAAAATGGCAAACATAACCAGAGCCTGGAAGCGCGCGCTGTTCGTGGGCTGCTCGCATGGCGTGCACGCTGATCCTGCGGCACTCGAGGCTGTGCTAGAGTTTCGCAAGAAATGGAAGCCACACCACGCAGTCCACCTTGGCGACTTCATGGATACCGCAGCATTCCGCAGCGGAGTGCGTGGGACATCTGACGAGTCGGAGCCGATTGCGCCAGATGTCGATGCAGGCTTGCGTTTTTTGGAGCAGATGGAGTGCACACACGTTCTCTGCGGAAATCATGAGCAGCGGGTATTTGATCTGCGCGGCTCAAACTCAGCAATCGTGGCTGCGTGCGCTGATGAGGTCGTCCGAGGGATTCAATCCAAATGTCGCAAGCTGAAGGCATCCCTTCACGAGTACACCGGCGTCTGGCAGGAAGTTCGCTTCGGGCCGGTGCGCGCAATGCACGGCGTGTTTTTTGGCGAGAACGCAATCCGCGACCATGCGGAATCATTCGGGCCAACAGTCCACGCTCACACGCACCGCGCAGGGATGGCGAAAGGCCGCACGTCTGGGAATCCGACGGCTTGGTGCGTCGGCACACTCACTCAGGTCGAGAACATGGACTACGCATCCCGCAGGCGCGCGACTCTGGCATGGTCGCAGGGATTTGTCTGGGGAGAGATTTCCGCAGACAGAGCAATGCTGTGGCTGCATGAACAACCGAGAGGGACAGAATGGCGACTACCAATCTAAACGAGAAACTGCTGGAGGCTCTGCGGGCGATCAGATCCAAATCCGACGAGATCCCGCACGGATGGTTCTGTCGGACTCAGTTCGAGGAGCTCGTTGGAGTCACGCGCTCTTGCGCTGCTGAAAAAATCTCGCAGATGCTGAAGGCCGGGCTGCTTGAGTTCCGCAAGTTCCGCGTCGCAGGGCCAGTGATGACAACGATGGTTCCGCACTACCGGCTGAAAAAATGATGCCAGACGCGATCCGATTTAAGATCGCTGAGTTCGTCGTGCGGAAGTTGCGACCTGGGGCTATCGGGCAGGTGGTCGCAATCATTTTTGCGGCTGACGGTGTCGGATACAGAGTGCAATGGGTAGACGATTGCACAGAGCATTTTGACTTTGAATTGAACCCGGCAGAGGAGCCAGACGGCTACCCGCAGTCAGAAGATTGACCGAAAGGGAAGCAAAATCTTCTGGGGGGCTGTAATTTTTTTTGAAGATTTTTCTTCCACTTCAAAAACCATCGGCTAGAACGGGACTCGTCAGCGGCGGTTGTCGCCGGTGGCAAAACAAAAAAACAAATGAACATCGCAAAAATTAAAGTCAGTCAAACTGGCGCTTGGAACTGGAAGTGGGAGTTTGTTTTCGCAGGTGCTCTCTTTTTCGGCTGGGAGCGGACAGAGGAGGAGGCAATGGCGGCTGCTATTTCTGAGATGGAGGACTTGAAATGAGCGACCTCCTCACACTCTCAGGCGGTGACATCACCACCGTTTTCCTACTGGGAAGCCTTAGCGGGCTGGCGTTCGCCCGCGCGATCTGGCTGGCGAGCAACTGGTTTGACCAGCGGGCGCGCGAAAAGCGCCGGGAATATTGGCGGCAAAGGTCGGTATTCATGGAGGCTCGCAATGACTAATCCAGCCAAGGTTGCGCTCGCCATTCTAACTTTGGCATTCGGTGGGCTGTGCTGGCTCATCCTCCGCAAATGAGTCGCCACACCAGCGGAGACAGGACGTGGGCGCTGGCAGAGTGCACGCCCGCCGAGGTTGCGGAGAAGATCCGCACGCTCGATCCAGACCTGCAACCGTGGGTCGGGCGCATGGTTTGGTGGGATCGGTATGCCGACCGAGCAGAACGGGTTGAGGAGTTTATGGGGTGGGTCAGGACTCACAGCACGGACAACCCAGATCCCGACCGGCTGACTGATGCGCTAATCGAGATGGGTTATTCTCCGGCAATGGCTCGCTTTCGAGCCTGCGGAGGAGAGGGCCAGGGCAATCGTATGATCGACGGCGTTCCAATCGCCGACCGGCACCACGCCATTTTTTACAAAGCCTCCGGTGCGATCGGTGGCGCCACCAGCGGAATCCGCGAGCGCGGAATCCGTGTCCATTCAGTCTCCCTGCCAACATCGGCAGGCTGGTTCTAACCCCGCGCTGGCCAGAGCGCACATCCAAAAAAAAACATGATCGAAATCAAACGTGGACGCATCACCCGTCCCCAAAAATTGGTGATATACGGGCCAGAAGGTGTTGGCAAAAGCACGCTCGCAGCCGGGTTCCCGGCGCCGGTATTCCTCGACACCGAGGGCAGCACAGCACAGCTGGACGTTGCACGCGTCGAGGTGCGGGACTGGCAGACGCTCTTGTCGGCCGTCACCGAGATCCACCGCATGGCAGAGTTTCAAACGCTGGTCGTCGACACGGCAGACTGGGCCGAGAGGCTGGCGGTTGGAAGCGTGCTCGCCACAGGACGCAAGTCTTCAATCGAAGACTTCGGGTTCGGCAAGGGCTGGGTGATGGTCGCCGAGGAGTTTGGGCGGCTGCTGAACGCCCTGGATGGCGTTGTGCGGGGCGGGAAGCACGTTGTCCTGCTGGCTCACAGCAAAGTCGTCCGGTTCTCCGCACCAGACCTGGCTGGCGAGCATGATCGTTACGAGCTTAAAATGTCGAAACAGGTGTCGCCACTCGTTAAAGAGTGGGCTGATGCCATCTTGTTCTTGAACTTCCACACCAAAGTGGTTGAGCAAAATGGAAAGGGGCGCGGCGTTGGCGGCAAGGAACGGAGGCTCCACACCTCGCACACCGCAGCTTACGACGCCAAAAATAGGCACGGGCTTGCCGAGGTGCTCGCGTGCGAGATTGCAGCACTCGCGACGATTTTCGGCGGGCAGAGCACCGAGCAGCCGCTCGACTTTACAGAGGAAGAGACGGCTTTCCTCTACAGCCTCAATGCGTTTGACGATGCGGAGAAGCTCAAGCCAGAGATGGAGAAGCGAATCCGCTCCAACCGACAGGGGTTTGCGGAAAAGGCAATCGCATGGTTCGCATCTCAAGAGGAGGCGAAATGAGCATCCGACCATCCTCACTCCCGAAGCTGGAGATTTGCCCACGCTTCGAAAGCGCACCAGGCACATCTGAGCAGGCTGCGCGTGGAACGCGGATTGACCGCATTTTCCGTGACCTCCTCGGCGGGCAGTCCATCATGCCCGAGGCGTGCGAGACGGGAGAACTGGAGGCCGCACGGTGGGCGGTGCGTGTTGCCTCTGAAATCCTGGAGGTAGACGAAATCGAAACGCGCGAGGACAAGCTGCGCGTTCACATCAATCTCGGAGAAATCGAGATGAAAGGCACGATGGACGCCTGTCAAAAGCCGGGCGATGACGTGCGGGAAGTCGTCTTCTTCGACATCAAAAGCGGGCAGGTGCGGGACTACCGCGCGCAGATGGCAGCGTACGCGCTCGGACTAATGCAGGAGCGCATCGCAGACCGTGCGACCGCGCACCTGCTCTTTTGCGACGAGCAGAGGGTTGTAGTGCACAGGTTCACGCGCGAGGACTGCGAAGAAATGCTGGAGCCGATCGTCAAAGCCGCCAGCGATCCGAAGTCGCAGCCGGTGCTTTGCGACTACTGCGGGTGGTGCGCTCGGCAGACCAGTTGCGAGGCGCGCTTGCAGGCAGTTGCGGTTGCAGAAAGCGAAGTGGCGACGCTTCCAGCAGACTTCAAGCTGCGGTTGAAAGATCCCGATTTTGTCGGGCGGTTTCTAACAGCCTGCGCGGTTGTGGAGGATTTCCAAGAGCTCGCCAAAGAGCGGGCGAAGGAGATTTTCGAAGAGGGAGGCACGGTGCCAGGCTGGAGCATGAGCAGCCGCAAGGGGTTGGAGTTCGTTAAAGCCTCCGACCTTGTGACCGCCGGCATCAGCAAGGCCGACATTATTACCGAGGTTTCCAATTTGAGCGGGAAAAAAGCCCGCGCGATCTGGGAACGATCCATGCCGGGGACTCCATTTCCCGAGGAGATTTGCGAGACGGGCGCGAGTGCGCGTGTCTTGCGAGCAGAGAAACCAAACAAAAAAACAAAGTAGAAACCATATGCCATCATTCACGATTCAGAAACTCAAAGAACAGGCGCCGACGCTTTGCAAGCCAGGCAAGTACAAAGTCAAAATCGTCGACGCATCCGACTCCGTTTCCAAAAACGGGAACGAAGTCATCGAGCTTAAACTCGACGTCGAAATGCCAGACGGAACCCGTGGGCCGCGCGTCTATGAGAATTTGGTGTTCACCGAGAAGGTGTTCTGGCGCATCCAAGAGTTTCTCGCCGCCATCGGCAATCACCCAGAGGAGGGCACCGAGGTCGAGGTCGAATCTGGCGACCTCATCGACCGAACCTGCGAGGCCGTGCTCGAAGTTGATTCTTACAACGGGACAGACCGTATGAAGGTCAAACGCTGGGTGCCAGCACCGAAGCCGCAGGTCAACGACGGTATTCCGTTCTAATCAACTAGGAGCTGGGCGGGTTCGATCCCCGCCCGGCTCCGCACCCTTTCAAAAAACAAAATGGAAAACAGACAGGCAACATTGGAGGAAGTCAAGCTTGCGTGCGAACGCTGGCTGAGGGCGCGCGGCATGGAGTGTCTTGACCTCAAGGAAATCATTCGCCGCAGCTGCGCGTCCAGCATTCGCACTCTTAACAAGCGTAGGCGTGACGAGGAGCTTCAGAGTTTAGAGGAGGATGCAGA
>Ga0209358_10000540_pt1 | contig 32845 bp, 31 predicted proteins | sample LauGreFa1BDMLBSN_2_FD_187574 | JGI IMG/M metagenome (GOLD analysis project Ga0209358, IMG submission 187574) | Freshwater lake microbial communities from Lake Michigan, USA - Fa13.BD.MLB.SN (SPAdes) (version 2) | ecosystem: Environmental > Aquatic > Freshwater > Lake | place: Lake Michigan, USA... | reverse complement strand
TTTGACAAAAAATGCTGGAATTTTAGCTTCTTCCGGTCTTTTTATCACATTTCTTGATTCGGATGATGAGTATATGCCCGATCATTTATCAATAAGAAAAGCAATGCTCGAAGAATATACTCATTTGGATTTATTGCATGGGGGAGTTTCAATCATAGGTGATCCTTATGTACCGGACATGAATAATCCCGATCAATTGATCCATTTGAGTGAATGCATAATCGGAGGTACATTTGTGTTCTCGGCATCGGCTATTCATGGATTGAATGGTTTTGACAATGTATCATACGGAGATGATACGAAACTCTTTGAGAAAGCTGAACAAGCAGGTTTATCCATAGCTAAAACTGATTATCCAAGTTATGTCTATCACAGAGATATGCCTGATTCATTGTGCAATATCAGGAAAGAATCATAATGAGAGAATCAAAGACTAAGAAGTTGGAACGCATGAATGCCATTCTGACAGTATTGCAGAAGCAATATCCTGATGCTGTATGTGCATTACATTATTCAACTCCATTTCAATTATTGATTGCAACAATATTATCAGCACAATGCACTGATGCCAGAGTGAACATGGTTACGCCTCATCTCTTTGTAGTATACCCCGATGCCGAAACGTTGCAAGGTGCAGATATCAATCATTTAGAAGAAATCATACATTCTACCGGATTCTATAAAGCAAAAGCAAAGAATATACTAGCCTGCTCAAAAATGATCATGAATGTATATAATGGGGAATTACCAATGGATATTGATGCTTTGATACTATTGCCGGGCGTTGGAAGGAAAACAGCAAATGTTTTATTGGGGAATGCATTTGGCATTAATGCAGGCATTACAGTGGACACACATGTAACTCGCATAATGAATGCATTGAAATTTGTGAAAACCACAGATGCAGTCAAGATTGAGCAAGAACTAATGCCACTTGTTCCTCAAAATGATTGGACAGTATTTACGCACCGTATAATCGAACATGGAAGAGCAGTGTGCATCGCAAGAAGACCCAAATGTAATGACTGTGTGATATCGAAATATTGTCCATCAGCTTCAATGTGATTGAAGCGATTCCCATTCTTCCAATAAGGTGTCCAATTTCTGCTGAATATCACTTCTCAACTGAGTTTGCGATTTCATTTTTTCAGTATCGGAATACGTTTCTTCAAGAGATAATTGCTTATCAATTGATGTAAGTTCTTTTTCTAATTGAGCTATCAATTGTTCTATTTCTTCAATTCTTCTGGTCTTTTTCTTCTCTTCTTTTTCTCGACTTTTTTTCTCTTCTCTGCTTAATTGTGTATTGGTATTGGCTTTTTCATTACTGTTTTGCTCAACTTTTGGTCGAATTTCATCCAGAGAATTTATTGCGTATTTCGCCAAATACTCTTCCAATGTCAGAGGATGATGTTTCACCGATCCTTGAGAAAAGTGAAATATATTGTCAATGAGTCCGGAGAGAAAATCACGATCATGAGAAACGATGATCAATGCACCATTATAGTCTAGTAGGGCTGATTTCAAGATGTCTTTGGCGGACATATCCAAGTGATTGGTAGGTTCGTCGAGAATCAATACATGAGATTCAGATAAAAGTAGCATGGCAAGTGCCAAACGAGCTCTTTCACCACCTGACAATACACGAACTTTTTTCTCAACAGAATCACCGCTAAAAAGGAATGCCCCAAGAATAGCTCTGATTTTTGTCCGGATATCTCCGACTGCTACTTGTTCGAGTGTTTCAAAAACGGTTTTCGTGGGATCGAGTGAATCTGCATGTTGCTGTGCGAAATATCCGATTTTTAGGCCTTCACCAGTATTGAGTAGACCTTCATAGGATTCTATTCCGGCTAGAATTCGTGAAAGCGTACTTTTTCCTTCGCCGTTTTTGCCGACGAATGCACAACGCATTTCTCTTTCAATGTCAAAGGATATATGGTTTAAAATGACTTTTTCATCATATTTTTTTGACAAATCATCGGAATGAAACAGAACTCTTGGTGCTCTTGGTGCAGGTGGAAAAGAAAATGCAATTGTTTTGTCAGTGGAATCATCATAAGTAATTCTTTCTTTGGCTTCCAATTGTTTTACTCTTGACTGAACTCTAGATGCGAGGTTTGCTTTTGAACGGAATCTATCAATAAATTCTTGGGTTTTTGCTATCTCTTTTTGTTGAGCCATATAGGCTTTTTTACGATGTTCCTCTCTCTCGAGTCTTTCGATCACATACTTTGAATAGGAGCATGGATAATCTTCAATTCCAGCATTCCGGATTTCAATTGTTCTTTTCGTGATCGTATCCAAAAATACTCTGTCATGAGAAACCAATATAACGGCGCCATCATATTGTGCAAGATATGTTTCCAGCCAACGAATGGAGTCAATATCAAGGTGATTGGTCGGTTCATCCAAGAGTAATGTATGTGGCTTACGAAGTAGTAACTTAGCAAGCTCGAGTCGCATTTGCCAGCCACCTGATAATTCCTTTGTCTGCTTTTGCATGGATTCATGGGTAAAACCTAATCCTAAAAGAATCTTCTCTATGCTTGCCTCGATTGTGTTTCCACCCAAAATCTCGAGCTGAGCATATAAATCAGACATTCTTTCACACAATTCACTATACTCGGGATTATCATAATCAGTGTATTCAGTAATTGTGATTTGTAATGATTCCAGTTCATCTTCGATGTTTAACACAGCATCAAAAGCTGATCTACACTCTTCTTTCACCGTCCCGGTATAATCTGCATGTAACTGTTGTTTTAAGAAACCGATTGTATGCTGCTTCGATGTCGTTATAACTCCGGATTCAGGTTTTATATCTCCATACAATACATTGAGTAATGTGGATTTACCGGCTCCATTTTTACCAACTAAACCAATTTTGTCTTGATCACCCACAGTAAATGTAATTCCGTCAAAAAGTGGAATTCCATTAAATTGCATGGTGCATTGTGAAACTGCTATCATTTAGATTAACCGTGTGAAATTTATGGCTCTATATCATTATTACATCAATAGTCAAGGCATCATCACTCATGAAGGAATCATTATTGAGGATGCAACACTCATTGAATTGATTTACAAAAATATGGACTATAATCGTACGGGGAGTTTTCCTGAAGCAAGTTTTTATGCTCGTATCGGGAATGAAGACATCTATCTACACAAAGAAGACACACCGATTGTTTGGAAATATATTGTCGGTGATCGTTTATGCATGACAGATAAGATATCATATCCATTTTCTATAAGAGATCTTAGATATTCCAAAGATGGAAATCTGTATCATCGTTCTTCAATGGCTGAATGGGGAAGAATATCCGCAAGATTATTGGTTGAATTACGAGATAATATTCAGCCTTGGGGTCCACATTATATGTATTCAGATGATTATCATTCCAGAGTTATTGAACCACTTGAAAAAACTGAGAAGGTCTTTTTACATCCAAGATCAGACAATCAATGTTTTGGGTGTGGAGAGCTGAATAATCATGGCTTGCACATGACTTTTATTTATGATCCTATTGCTCAATCGGTAGAATCTTGGTTTACACCTCCCAAACACCTCATGGGTTCTCTCAATATCATGCATGGTGGTATGGTAAGTCTTCTATTGGATGAGACAATGGGAAAAGTACTTTCGGGTATGAATGTCAAAGCTCCCACCGGTCAATTGAATGTTAGATTCAAAAAGCCAACATACATCGAACAAGAATTACATCTGAAGGGACGCTTATTATCTGAACAGGGACGGAAATTTACATTGTTGGCAGAATTGATTGATAAAGAAGGGAATGTCACAGCACAAGGAGAAGGACTATTCATCAAAAGGAAAGAGAATCATTCATGATTGATTGGACAATTCCGTATCGGAGTCCTTGTTTACTCACAATACAAGATTTTGCTTGTACACTTTCAAGAATCATCGACAAAATGAGCGCACCTGCCGGTAAAATGTCTGCTCTTTGCGGATGAACGCCGGGAATAGAAAGTATTGATTCTAAATCTGAATGAAGTAATAGATTACTCATTTTTGAAATCTTCTCAATTGACAATACATGTCCATGAATCAATGGTGAAGAAAGATCATGAATTTCAAGGTCTATTGCTGCCAATGTAGTTGGAGTGCCTGCAGTTGCAATGATAGTTGAGTGAACAGGTATGGAGATGTCCTTTAACAAATTCATGACATATAGTTTGGCTTGTTCAAGTGCATCGTCAGTAATGGGTAATTGCTTCATGAATGTATCAGTAAGGCGTACGGCACCTATATCAATACTGATGCAATGTTCTTTGTTGTCAACCAATTGAATAATCTCTGTGCTGCCTCCGCCGATATCAATTATTACCGGTTTATCGTGATCTTCTCGGCTCCCAAGAAAAGTAAGCGAAGCCTCTTCTATTCCTGAAATGATTTCAATTGGATAACCCAAAGTCTGTTCGAGCATTGTTTTGACATCGTCTCTGTTTTGAGCATCGCGCATTGCACTTGTCGCTATTGCCTTCACGGAGATATTCGTGAATTGCGATATTAATCTCGCATATTCTTCAAGAATGACAATTGCTCTTTGGATTGCTTTATCTGAAATGATTCCGCTTATATTGATTCCTTCGCCAAGTCTTGCTATTCTATGTTCATCTTTTATGATGCTGATATTGCCTTCTTGATCTTTTGATACAATAAGTAGTAAAAGCGTATTGGTTCCTATATCGATTCCGGCATAAAATTGCATTATAAGGCTCTAAATGTAATTGCAACCCAATCTTGTTCTTTGAGCGTTTTTAGATGTTCGAATCCATGTTTGATAGCAGATTGGACTATTTCATCCGCATCAATAGCAAGAATGCCTGAGACAATCATAATGCCTTTGCTTTCATTTAATGCTTCATGGAATTTAGTCATATTTGGGAGTATGATATTACGATACATATTCGCCGCGATACCATCAACTGGGGATAGATCCAATGTAAAGATATCAGCTTGCTCAACATGCATATTATCAATTGAATTGAGCTTTGAATTGTCTTTAGCGTTCTCAACGCTCCATTCATCATTATCGAATGCAAAAATGTCTTTTGCACCCAATTTGGAAGCAAGTATGCCAAGAACACCTGACCCACAACCTGCATCCATCCATGAAGAATTCGGTTGAACCCATTCTTGTAATTCCCTGCAAACCATTCTGGTAGTAGGATGATATCCAGTACCGAAGGCCATTTGAGGATTAATAATGATAGTTAAAGGATGATGAACTTCGTCTTTCTTCCATTCAGGGGTAATGGCAATGGTGTCATTCACAATGATCGGTTCAAGTGAATCTTCCCATTCTTTATTCCAATTTTGATCTTGAATGATTTCTTTATTGAGTATTGAACATTCAATATCATGATTCTTTGCTGTTTCCAAGATGAATCTATCGAAGTCATCATGATAATCAAAGGCATTGAATATGATCGTCATCATATCCTGTGATTGCTCTATGCCGGAAAATTCCATATTGGAAAGAAGTCCGATGAGAATATCTTGAAATTCTTCAGGAACGAAAAATTGTATGGCAATAAATTCTGATTTCATGTCAAAAGATGTCTTGAGAAGTCGTGAAGAGAAAGTCTAGTAGCACATTGCCTATATCGGCAAGAGTTTGAGGGGATATATTTTCAATTGTGTCTTGAGAAGTGTGCCAATATTGTCGACGCGGATTGGGATCAATATTGCCCACGAGATTCACATCAATGATATTTATGGTCTTGATACCATGTTGATTCAAAATCACATGATCATCGCTTACTGCATTGCCTGTTTCATGAATGAAATAGGGAGATCCTCTTTTCTTTGCAATATTCCATATTCCATCTACGAGAACTGTATGTGCTTGTCTGGAAATTGGTTCATATCTAAATTCAGCTTGTTTATCACCTACCAAATCGAGTAAAATACCATATCGAGGTTTTGGAAGAGGATAATGTACTGCCAAATATCTTGAGCCCTGAAAAAAGCCATCCGTATCTCCTGAAAGCCCTAGATCTTCACCATCAAATAGGATGATATCAATACCTAAATCTGGCTTTTGTTTAGATAAGATATTTGCGATTTCCATGAGCACGGCCACGCCACTTGCCCCATCATTTGCTCCTAATATCGGATTCATTCTCTGTAATTCATTCTTATCTTCATCCGCGAAAGGACGAGTATCCCAATGAGCGCAAAGTAGAATTCGATCACTCTTTTCAGGGGAGAAAGAAGCAATAATATTCGCCATGTCATATGATTTACCATAGACAGTGCTTGAAAATCGCTGTAAAAAAGCTGTATCTGCCGTATTGGAGAAATAGTTGAGCAAAAAGTTCATGGTTTCAGCATGACCTTTCGAACCGGGATTTCTTGGTCCGAAGGATAATTGAGATTCAATATGCTTGAAAACAGAATCGTGAGAAATCAATATGCCTTCATATTGTTTGATTGGTTCATTTGAAGCAGGTTCTTGTTCTTGAGTCTCTTTTGTGCAACCCATACCAAAGAAAAATGTTATGATGAAGATCAAGATTGTGTAAGCTGTGGTATTCTTCATTGTTATTGTGTAATTTTAGCCATAATACTAGGCAATTTATTGAATTTCTTTCGGCTTATGACTTCTATCATGGAAAATCTACGCCAAATTGAGTTAATTGTATTTGATGTTGATGGTACAATGACCGATGGTGGCATGTATTATACCGAACAGGGTATCTCATTCAAACGATTTGATGTTAGAGATGGCATGGGAATTGTACTTCTTCACAAAGCAGGTTTAAAGACTGCAATCATCACGAGCGAAGAAACAAAAATTGTGCAAGAGAGAGCAAGTACACTGAAAATTGATAGTGTTATTCAAGGTTCTCGCAACAAAATGGCTTCACTTTCGTTACTGTGCGAGCGATATGCTTTGAGTTTGGAACATATTGCATATATCGGTGATGATGTGAATGATCTTGCATGTTTGCAAGCTGTTGGATTTTCCATGTCCCCATCAGATGCACATGACATCATAAAAGAAAATGTCCATTACATTAGTGAGTACCGAGGTGGACATGGAGCTGTGAGAGAATGTTGTGACATGATATTGAAAGCCAAAGGCATGTCAATTATCTTACCTGAACAATGGTAATTAATACGGAGAGAAGATATGAAAGAAGACAGTGAAGTAGTCAATTCCTATGCCAAAGGATTTCTCCTTGGTGCATTGGTAGGTGGTGCAGTAGGTGCAATCACAGCTTTGTTATTTGCGCCAAAGCCCGGAAGGGAATTGCGTGATGAATTATCGTATCGTTCAAAGGATTTGCTCGAAAAAGGACAAAATCTCTTTGGTGGTCAAGAAAATGAATCTTCTCATATTCCCAATGATGGAAGAATGCAAGCAGATGCCGTTGTACGCAATGCGCGTGAAAAAGCTGATGATTTATTGCATAATGCCGAACAAATGCTTCGCGATGCAAAAAGCAAGGCTCATAATGCATCAGGAAGCGTGACAGATGGACTCCATAAGTTCAAAGATGCTGCAACTGCCGGAGTAGAAGCATTCAAACAAGAAATTAGCAATGTACAATCACGCTCAAATGGTTGATAATAATGGAACAAATCACAAATATCCTAATTGTTTTTGCTTTATTGAGTTTGACCATCCTTGCAATTGTTTGTGTGATGTTTATCCTCAAAGCTCAAAAAGCAGTACAGGATATCATGAGAATATTTTCTAATCTCTCACAAACTGTACAGAGAATTGAGGAAGATTCTAAACCGGTATTCTCTCAATTAGAAACAACATTGCAGGATACATCCACAACGATGAAATCTCTGCAAAAGCAAATGACAACTGTTGAGGGAACATTGGATTCCATCAAACAAATTGCAGACAGAGTGAATGATTTGGAAGCCAAATTGCAAGCAAAGATTGAAAAACCTGTAATGCAAGCCGCCGGATTCGTATCCGGTATAACAAATGCTATAGAGACATTCATTTCTGAAATCAAAAAATAAATTTTAAAAGACTTTACATCACCCCCTCCATGAGCAATGGTGGGGGTATGTCTATTGTATAGCATGAAAAAACATCCACTCCTGAATTATCTCACAAAGAAAAAAACAATTCAACAACTGATAGCAGATGTTGAGTCTCATGATATTGCACATTCTTTCTTATTGACCGAGACAAGTTCAGCTTTTAAACATGTACTCATTTCTTTGCTTAGAGGACAGTTACAGGATAAATTCATTTGCTTTACTTCCACTCCTGAAAAGGCATCAGAACTGTATTTTGATTTATCTGCAATGATAGATGAAGATAAATTGCACTTATTGGCATTGCCTGAACATCATCTTCACCTTCTTCACGAAGATATTGATCCCGAAGTATTAAGAACAGTTGATACATTACTCGCATTCAATAAAAGTGAATCTGGCATATTGATTCTTCCCATACATCTACTCGAATTGCAGTATCCTGCTCCAAAAACATTGGAAGAACACAGTATATCAATTCAGAGAGGGAAATCCGTACCATTCAAGCAGTTCACGAATTCTTTGATGTTTCAGGGATTTGAAAGAAAAGATTATGTTTCTCAACAAGGAGAAATATCCATTCGAGGTGGAATAGTGGATATATTTCCTTTGGGACATGATGTACCAATCCGCATTGAATTTTGGGGTGATGAGATTGAATCTCTCAGGGAATATGAACCACAGTCGCAAAGAAGCATCAAAGAACTTGAATCATATGATTTCATTGGTGTTTTGTATCATGAGAAAGATGAACAATTCACTTCAAATATATTTGATCATATAGAACATCAATCAGTGGTGATGTTCTTTGAGGATGAAGTCATTCTGCAATCAATTGCAAGTGAACATGCAAAACAGATTCAGAAATATAAAAGAGTTGCGTTTTCTGAGAAAAACGGGTTGTATTCTGAGCTATCATCCAAAGAACAACCCAATTACTCTGCATCTGTTCAAATGTGTGCTAAATCCGTTATTGAATCCATTGCTGATGGCTATACGGTATTTCTATGCGCAGATGGTCAGGCACATATTCAACGATTTAAAGACTTATTTTTATTATCCCTTGAACAAGATGAAGTAGTAGAAGACTTGATACCTGAAAAGATTTCGGAAGAAGAGGTATTACGAAACATCAAATGGATTGATTCGACATTGTCAACCGGATTCATATGTCATGAATTACGATTTGCTGTCATAACCGAGCATCAATTATTTGAAAGAAAGCATTTCCAAAAATCAGGACATGTAAAACGCTATTCCGGAATATCTCTCAAAGACTTGCAACAGATGCATATTGGAGATTATGTAGTTCATGTTGACAAAGGAATTGGACAATATGATGGTCTTGTCACGATTACCATCAATCAACAACAGCAAGAATGTGTGCGTTTGCTTTATCATGGAAGTGATGTTCTTTTTGTTCACCTGAATAATATTCACAAGATTCAAAAGTATTCAGCACAAGAGGCCTCAAAACCTACACTCAGTAGATTGGGTTCTAGTGAATGGGAGAAGAAGAAGCAGAAAACCAAGAAGCGTATAAAGGACATAGCTAGGGAACTGATAAAACTTTATGCAATGCGTAAGTCTGAGCCGGGTTTTCAGTTTCCGGTCGATACACATTGGCAAAAAGAATTTGAAGCATCGTTCATGTATGAAGATACAGTGGATCAAGCAAAAGCAACTGAAGATGTTAAAAGAGATATGGAAAGCACAGTACCAATGGACCGTCTTGTTTGCGGTGACGTTGGATTCGGAAAGACTGAAGTTGCAATCAGAGCAGCTTTCAAAGCAGTACAAGCAGGTAAGCAAGTTGCGGTACTTGTACCCACAACAATTCTTGCACATCAACATTTTCATACTTTTTCTGATCGTTTAAGACATTATCCTGTAAAAGTGGAAGTAATAAGCAGATTCCGTCAACATTCTGATCAAAAGAACATTGTAGATGATATTACTACCGGGAAAATTGACATTTTGATCGGAACGCATAGAATATTGAGCAAAGACATACAATTCAAAGATTTGGGATTACTCATCATTGATGAAGAACAGCGTTTTGGTGTTGGAGCGAAGGAAAAACTCAGAAATCTCAGAGTTTCTGTTGACACTTTGACTTTAACCGCCACTCCAATCCCAAGAACGCTCAATTTTTCATTGATGGGAGCCAGAGATTTAAGTGTCATTGAAACTCCCCCAAGAAATCGACTTCCCGTCAATACCGTCATTCATGAGTGGGATGATACACTTTTGCATGAATCAATCTCAAGAGAAATCGGTCGTGGAGGACAAATCTATGTGGTAAATGATAATATCAAGGATTTGGATGCAATTCATCAGAAACTCCTAAGTATTTTTCCATCCATTCGATGCGCAAAAGCTCATGGTCAAATGGAATCTGATCAACTCGAAAAAGTCATGGAAGCTTTTTTGGAGAAGAAGATAGATTGTTTACTCAGTACAAAAATTGTTGAATCCGGCCTTGATATTCCAAATGCTAATACCATCATCATCAATCATGCAGATAATTTCGGTTTGGCTGAGTTATATCAATTGCGTGGTAGAGTTGGTAGATCAAATACACAAGCATATTGTCATTTGATCATACCACCAATACAGACAATTACTCCTCAAGCGGTTAGAAGACTGCAAGCATTGGAAGAATTCACCGAGCTTGGCAGTGGTTTTCATCTGGCAATGCGCGATCTTGAAATCAGAGGCGCAGGTAATTTACTAGGTGCTGAACAAAGCGGATTTATTGCTGATATGGGACTTGAATTATATCAAACAATTCTTGAGGAAGCCGTTTCTGAATTGAAAGAAGATGAATTCTCAGACCTCTTCAAGGGATATGTAAGTGATAAAAAGAATAAAAAAGTCAATTTGGACATTGCTATTGACATTTCCAGCGATGCCTTGATACCAGCCGCTTATATTTCTCATGATGGAGAAAGATTCGAATATTATAGAAGATTATACAATGTTCGAAGTGAATCGGAATTATTGAAGATCATTTCTGAGATCATTGATAGATATGGTCCATTACCCAAAGTGGTAGAAAACCTTATTTTTGCAATACGATTACGCGTCATAGCTTTGTCATTTGGTTTTAATAGACTTGTCTTTAAAAACAATGTTCTTTCAATTGAATTTCCACCTGACAATAACTCGGCATTTTATCACACGATATTTCCGGGTATTCTTGACGCAGTAGCCACAGGTGAATATGGATCTCTTATCAATCAAGACAATAAAGTGTTCTTGCATATTCCTTGCGATTCTAGAGATACATCATTGCATATACTTTCTACATTACAACGATTCATGATTCCCGGATAAATAGATGAATGCCATTTGCATCATACCGGCTCGACTACAATCAACGAGATTGCCTGGAAAATTACTCATGACCTTGGGTGAATATTCCATTATTGAGCATGTTTACAGAAATTGTGTGGAAGCAAATGTATTCACCAAAGTATTGATTGCTGTGGATGATAATCATATGCTTGAACATTGTGCCACATTTTGTGATGATATTATCATGACAAAAAATGATCATCAATCCGGAACGGACAGAATCTATGAGGCATATCAACAATCAGGTATAAAAGCAGATTATATAGTCAATGTGCAAGCTGATGAACCATTCTTGAATGGTGAACTCATTGCAATATTGGTACAATCTCATGCAGTTGCCGGATGTGATGTCATGACAGCCATGACAAAGATTGTTGATATGGATGAACTTTTTTCACCATCATGTGTGAAAGTTGTGCTAGGACAACATAATCGAGCACTATATTTTTCTCGATCCCCAATCCCATTCATTCGTGATATTCCAATGGATGAATGGATTCAGCATCATGATTTCATGAAGCATATCGGTGTATATTCTTATACTGAATCTAGTTTGCAGGCATTTGTCAATTCTACACCCAGCACACTTGAAATGACCGAAAAGTTGGAACAATTGAGATTATTGGAACAAGGCCACTCATATACTTGCATTGAGTTGAATTATGATGGTTTTGGCATAGATACAATTGAAGATTATCAAAAAGCCATTGAAAGAATTACTCGTGAATGAAATGCAATCACATATGATCATTGCAATTGACGGACCTGCCGGATCCGGAAAATCCACAACGGCAAGACTTGTCGCAAAGAATCTTGGATTCATCTATGTGGATACAGGTGCCATGTATAGAGCAGTTACATTGTCTTGGCTCGAAAAAGGTAGACCGATTATTGAGAATTTCATTCAAGATCTTCCTTCCATAACTCTTGGAATCAATGCACAAACGAATGAACAACAGACATTCCTCAATGGAATCGATGTATCAAAAGAAATTCGTGGCCGTGAGGTTACTGACAATGTGAGCTATATTAGCTCAATAAAAACTGTTCGAGAAAAGATGGTCGAAATGCAAAGGAACATTGGAAATGCTCAAAGTGTTGTCATGGACGGTCGAGATATCGGAACAGCAGTATTTCCAAAAGCTCACTTGAAAGTCTTTATGGTGGCCGATATTCGAGAAAGAGCATTACGTAGACTGCAGGAAATGAAAATTCAATCAATGTTTCCTCTTCCCAAATTGGAAGATTTAATGGTAACAATGAAACAAAGAGATGAATATGATTCAAGCCGTGAGATTGATCCTTTGAGACAAGCCGATGATGCTATACTCTTGGATACATCAAATCTCACTATCGAAGATCAAGCACAAAAAATCATCGAATTAGCCAATAGTATTCACAATAATTGAATTGGTATCGAAATGAATATTACAATAGATAATCACTCGGGATTTTGTTGGGGTGTCGTAAGAACTGTCGTTATTGCCGAAGAATCTCTGGAGCAATTTGATAAAGTCTATGTATTGGGACATATCATCCATAATCCCAAAGAAATACAAAGACTTGAAAACAAAGGTTTAGAGACTATTTCTGCTGAGGATTTTCCGAGAATTGCCGAAGAAGCAAGAGCACTTGGAAAATTACCCAAAGTTTTGATTCGTGCACATGGAGAACCGCCGGAAACATATAGAAAAGCTCTTGAATTGGGTATTGAAATCATTGATGCCACTTGTCCGGTTGTCACCAAGCTTCAGGAAAGAGTTCGCAAATTTCATGATCAAGGATATCAAATAGTGATTTTCGGAAAGAAAGATCATGCAGAAGTGCTTGGTGTTCGCGGTGTTTGCAATGATCAATGTATTGTTGTTTTGACAGTAGAAGATGCTCTATCCAGCGTAAATCTTGATTCAAAGACAGTACTTTTCTCTCAGACAACCATGGATCGCCCAACTTTCGTATTGATTAAAGAAGCTCTGCAAGCACGAATCAAAGACCTGATTGTAGATACAATGGAAGGTATAGCCACTGAATTTCATGCAAAAGACACGATATGTGGTCAGGTATCGGGTCGGGAAGACATGTTAAGAAAATACGCTTCTGATCATGATTGCATCTTGTTTGTAGCCGGAAAAGCAAGTTCCAATGGCAAAGTTCTTTATGATGTTTGCAAAGAAGTGAATCCCAGAACATTTTTCATTGAAGATATATCAGAAATACAATCCGATTGGTTCAATGGCATGAATTCCATAGGAATTACAGGTGCCACATCAACTCCGCAATGGTATATGAATCATGTTAAGGAACATCTTAGTAAATTCGCAGGTCATATTTCTTCCAATTAATCCAAATTGACATGACAATCATTTATTTGCTTTTAATCGCGATGGGTGTGTTTTTGTACACAATTTCAGCCATTGTAATCAGTCAAGAGGCATCTTTGTTCATTGCCGAATCAACAGGCAGTGCAACGATGGGTACTCTTACATCCGTGATTACGGGAATCGTTCTCATTGTTGGTGTGGGATATCTTGCAGTTCGTTTTGTTCTTGCTCGTTTTACCAAACTGTAATCATGCACATTCTTCCTGCAGACATCATTGTATTTGCCGCTCATCCCGATGATGCCGAACTTGGTTGTGGCGGAACGATCAAGGATTTGACTCTAAAAGGATTATCCGTGACGCTCATAGATGCCACAAAAGGTGAATTGGGCTCTCGTGGAGACATCGAACAAAGAAAAAGAGAGGCAGCCGCTGCAGATATCATTCTTGGTAATCAGCAAAGAATTAATCTAGGATTTGAAGATGGCAATCTTCATCCTTCTAGAGAATATTGCGATATCGTTGCCACATATATTCGATTGATCAAACCTAAGATGATCATTTTCCCTCCAAAGTTCGAGAGACATCCTGATCATGAAGGAATGCATGAGATTGTAAGAAATGCGTATTTCATGGCCGGTTTGCATAAGAAGACATTGTTTCATGAGGGTGCTTCAACCAATCCATGGCGTCCCAATACCATATTCTCCTATATCCAAGCTTATCATCAAGAACCTGATTTTATAATTGATGTGTCGCATACTTTTCAGGCAAAGATTCAAGCTGTTCAATGTTATGAAAGTCAGGTCTTTGTTCCCGGTAAGCACATGGAAGGTCCTGAAACATATATATCAGGTTCCGGCTTCATGGATGCAGTTCATGCCAGAGCGCGTTATTTTGGTTCCATGATTCAATCTGAATATGGAGAAGGATTTCTAGCCATTGAGCCATTAGGTTTATCCTCAATCAGTGCATTTTTGTGAAAACATGTCTTTTCATCTTCTGTTTATTGATTTCCTCAGTGCAATCGTATGCACAAACAGTTGATTCCATTCGAGCAAAGGATTCCATTCAACAATCGATGTATGAGCATTTACATGCTCCTGTTCTATCAAGTCCTCATGATTCCATAACGAAATATCAATTCCATCATCATAATTATCAAGGACTTGGGGAATTGATTGGAACATTGCGAGGTAGCATATTGCAACAATTGGGGGATCCAATCACGTATTCATCTATCAGTGTTTTTAATTCATTTGCACATCATCTCAATGTATCATTGAATGGAATTTCTTTGAGTGATCATCTGGCAAATGCAGGAAATTTATACTCAATACATCCTGAAGCTGTTCATAAAGCTCAAATGTATGTGGGATCAGATGCAGCAATTATTGGTGGGAGTGTAGGTCCATTTATATACCTTCAAGAAAACATGTATTCCACATCAAAGCCATTTTCAAAGCTATGGTATATTCAAGGTGGGTACGATCTTATCGGTTCTGAAGGTTTGCTCACGCAGAATATCGACACCAATTTGAATATTCATGGAAGCTTCAGAAGACTTTCTTCAGGTGGAATGCTTCAAAATGCCGGAAGTGATCTTTGGAATACAAGATTGGGTATTCGTTATGCGCCAACGAATAAAATTCATTATTCAATGCAATGGTTATTTGGAAATCATGGGTCATATCATAATGGAGGAGTGATTGGTGAATATCAAAATCCAATTAATGCCAATATTATGTATGATAATTATTTTCAGCGAAGATATTCACATCATTTACAATTCAATATGACTGCTCATGCTTTGATAAAAACAAATGATGTGTTATTGATCAATGCATATTACCAAGATGAGCTTCTTGAGACCCGGGGTCTAAATCCATATATCTTTAGTGATAGTTCTCGATTGGAATTCTCACCTTCAAATCGATTTGGTATGCATATCAGGCATGAAATCTCTGATGTGTTGCCGGGATTATCATTCATGAATGAAATTGGATTGAATTATGGAAATCACACTTTATTCAATCGATTTAAAGACAATGACTATATGCTCCATGCATATTCATATGGAAAGTATGATTTGACGCCTTATAATATATTGAGATTTGGTATCCGTATGGTTAATTCCACCGGTGGAAACTATATAAATCCTGGCATTTCATTTACCACTCAACTAGCTCCAACTGTTTCAATGAAATTTGATATTTCTCAAACTTCAATTGCACCTTCAATCATGCAAAGGACATTATTTAAGCTTGGTACATTGGAACAGCATCAATTGATGTTTGCATCTTTTGATTATGCTGTGGATTCATATTCACTGAGCATTCAACCATTTTACCGCATGATTCAGAATCCACATCTGCAGTCAATTGTCTATGATACATCGCAAGCATTACCACGATTATCAGCTTTGCAATCGATGTCTGAACCAAGCATGTCTTCATTCGGCGTACATGTTCGCAATCGCTGGGTGAGTGGACCATTTGTCATTGATGCGAGTTTGAATTATACTCAGAATAGTACATCATATAGACCTGCTCCAAGAATACAAGCGCGTGTTCAAACGGAGTATTCATTAGTCTTTGGTGCCAGTACTGTTACATTTGGTTGTACTGCAAGATTGATTGAGCAATCCACAACAATGAGATTTATTCCATATATCAGTACTTTTGCACATGATTCGATGCAATCAATTGATGATGTTTCATGGAATGGATTGGATGTGCATGTATCAGCAATACTTGGAAATGCTCGTATTAGAGCATCGGTAATGAATCTTTTTTCGGCAAAGTTGATGGATGTCTCCGGTTATCCAATACAAGACAATATCATCAGATTATCACTCAATTGGTCATTTTTCGATTAATATATCATGAGCAAACAAGTTCAACAAATGTTCGCATCAATAGCCCCGGCTTATGATCGAACTAATTCAGTATTATCACTAGGCATTCATCATATTTGGCGCAAAAAGACAGTGCAAGTTTCGGGTGCTAGGACTGGAATGTCGGTTTTGGACTGTGCAACTGGAACAGGTGATCTTGCTCTCGAGTTCAAGAAAACTGTTGGTCCTGAAGGCCAAGTGATTGGTACGGACTTTTGTCCTGAAATGATGGAAACAGCACCGGCTAAATCAGAGGCAAAACAATTGCATGTGCAATTTGAAGTTGCAGATGCAATGAATCTTCCATATCTAGATCATACATTTGATATTTCAAGTATCTCTTTTGGTATCAGAAATGTTGATGACCCTTCTATTGCATTAAAAGAAATGGCAAGAGTTGTAAAACCGGGAGGGAAGGTGATGATTCTGGAGTTTGGACAACCAAAAGGGTTCATGGGTGTTCTATATGATTGGTATTCCCGACATATCATTCCATTTATTGGTGGCTTGCTAACCGGTAATAAAGAAGCATATCAATATCTTCCAAGAACTGCCGCTCAGTTTCCTTGTCGTGAAGAGTTTCTAACTCTCATGAGAAATACAGGAATGTATAGTGAAGCATCATATCAAGAATTGACATTCGGAATAGCATTCTTGTACAAAGGAGTTGTGCGATGAAATTCATCATGCTTATCATCTTGGCATTTGGAATATATTCATGTTCAGAAGAAAGGACTTATCTCGGAAAAGAACCGGTGTATTTGGGTGAGCCATTAACTGTAAAGGAATTACTAAGCAAAAAACTTTTGAACTCAACTGTTCAAGTTTCAGGTAAAATATATAATGTATGCAAGACAGAAGGATGTTGGTTTGTAATCAAGCAGGATCAAACATCTTTACGATGCACATTCGAAAGTCCTGCAATATTCATGGATACCTTGAATCTTCATACAATAATGAAGGTAGAAGGAAAGCTCACAGAAGAAATCATTGATGAAGAAACATCGGTGATGTATGCAGAGCAAGCAGGCGAAGACAAGCCAATCATGGAAGGAAGTAAAAAAAGAGTCCCTGTTTTCGTGGTATCAACAATATTGCTCAAGCAATGAAGTACAAAAGATTTAATCTCATCGTAGTTACCTTATTCGCCGTATTACTCTTGCAATCATGTGAAAGATTGAAGAAAAAAATGGAAAATAGAGAAAGAAGGCTCGAATACTTTCAACATACAATTGATTCAGCAAGAAAGGAACAAGGGAAGAATCAAGACAGTATCAGAAAGCAATTCAAAAAGTAAAATACATTGATTTATACTCAGAAAACAAATGCTTTACCTTGTTTCTTTGATATTTGCCGGTGGAAGTGATTGGTAATTCTTCCGCGAATATTATGCATTTGGGTGACTTTGATAATGGAAGATGTTCACGACAAAATGACAAAATATCTTCAGGGTTCACATTTTCGTTTTCCGGAATGACAAGGGCGCCAACTTCTTCACCATAGACATCATGTTCAAATCCAACGCAGATACCGGCTCTAACTCCCGGCGCTCTACTTAAAACTTCGTCGATTTCCAATGGCGCAAGATTCACGCCACCTCTGATAATCAATTCTTTCAGTCTTCCTGTGATAAAGAAGTATGGTTGATCATTTGGACCTTTCATCCAAAAACCTTCATCTCCGGATCTGAACCAACCATATTTAAATGTTTCTTCATTTGCTTTTTCATTGTGCAAATATTCTTTCATTACATTTGATCCACGAATGACAATTTCACCTCTTGATAATTCAGGGAGTGAATTGCCGGACATATCATGAATAGACATTTCATTCGATGGAATAGGTGTTCCTATGCTGGGAAAGCCATATGAAACAAGCATTGTTTTATGAAGAGTATCCGAAAGTTCAAGTGGAAGAAAACAAGAATAGCATGTGGTTTCACTCAAACCATATCCATGAAGAACTTTGATGGAAAAGCGCTCTTCAAAAGATTGTACAAGCTCACAAGTAAGCGGTCCGGCACCACAAATTATATGAGAGAGGATTTCAGGTTTTATAAACTCTTTGTCTTGATAATACTTTAAGAGATATGATAAAAGTGTTGGTACTACTGAAACAACGGATACTTTTTCTGAATCAATGATAGAAAAGAAATTTTCTGTTGAAAATTTACGATTCAAGACAATTGAGGCACCAACCATCAATGGTGTAACATGAGTTACCACAATTCCATTTACATGATGAATTGGCAATACACACATCATTGTATTATGTTCTTGAATATTGTTCCATTTCGCAATGCAATCTGCATCAACCATCAGGTTCTGTTGATCAAGTACAACAGCTTTGGGAATTCCAGTTGTACCACTGGTATACACGATCAATGCTTCATGATCGAGCATGAGATGCTTAGGGGAGAAGGCAATTGGTTCAAAAGAATAAATTATTTGTGCATAGAGTTGATGTCCGTCATTGTCGGTATCAACTTCTTGAATCAAAACTTGATTGGGATCCACGAGAGGGGCTATTCTAAAGAGATATTCTGATCGACATAGCAATAGTTTGCAACCGGAATCACGAATGATGAATGTTAATCTCTGATCATCTTCACCCATATTAAGTGGGACAACACTAAGTCCAAGATACCATGCGGCACAATATTGAATGATTGTATCAGGATGATTATGTGCTGCAACTGCAATCCTATCTCCTTTCTGTAATCCAATTGAAACGTAATATGAAGAAGTTTTTCTAATGACATCAATGAATTCATGGTATGTGAACATTGATGTTTTCTCTTGACCGACATAGTAATGTAGGAATGTCTTTTCTCTTGATTGCTTTGTATAGTGATCAAGAAATAAATCATGAAAAGATTGATATCGCGGAAGAAGAATTCCATTAGACGTGGAACGAGCATGATTAATGCGATCTTCAAGAGTATTCATGGACATTATTCTTTATTTCCTAGTAATTTCATTTGAATGAAAGATAGCAATCCTATGATTGCAAACAGTACATAAGCTAGTGCAGCACCATATCCCATTGCATCTGTTTTTTCAAATGCATTTGAGAATATGAGATAAACAACAGTTATCGTGGAATTCAAAGGTCCACCCTTTGTCATTGTATACATCTCAACGAATATCTGCAATGACTTAATGGTTGAAATCACCATCACAAATAAGAGTGTTGGTTTCATCAATGGAAGGGTAATGCGATAGAACATTTGCCAAGCATTCGCGCCTTGCAATTGCGCAGATTCATAGATGTCTTTTGGAATTGATTGCAAACCGGCCAAGAATAACATCATGAAATAACCGGTAGAAAGCCAAACATCCATGAGCATAACTGAGAGTAGTGCAGTTGAAGTTTCTAAGAGAAAGCCTTTATCGCTTTGAGGTAATCCAATCATTCCTGCAAGAGCATTGATATATCCATCCTTTGCATAGAGATTCGTGAATATGAGTGTTATCACTATGATTGAAGTCACAGAAGGCAGAAATAATCCTGCACGATAGAAACCCGGATATCTTGCCAATTTCGAATGGAGTAAAATGGCTAGAATCAATGCACAAGCTGTTGAAAGAGGAACAGCGCCGAATGCATAGATGATTGTATTTGAAAGTGCTTTCCAAAACAAAGGATCAATGCCTATCGTAGCATAGTTATCAAAACCAATGAATTCTGATGTATTTCCAAGTGCTCTATAGCGAGTGAAACTCATGTACAAAGCATAGAATAAAGGATATATCCAAAACACTCCGAGTTTAATAATCCACGGAGTGAGAAATCCAAAAGCTATATGTGACTTTTTTGTATTCATAAAAGAAAGGGATACCGAAGTATCCCTTAAGTTTTATCATGGTTGAACGATAAATGTACCGGTCTTGATTTCGGCATCACCAATCATTTTGAACATATACATTCCTGCAGGTAAACCTGATGGTATAATTGCTGAATGTAATGAACCTTGAAGAGTGAGTGTTTCTAAAGTATGCAATTCCTGACCTGAGAGATTCATGATCTTGAGAATTGGTTTATTTACTGTATTAATCTCACACTGTATAAGTGCTGTCGTGCGCACCGGATGTGGTGTAATGTCAAACTGTCCTGAAATAGCATCTTCTTCAATCGATACTGAACCCAATGCAATATCTGCATTTGTTCTTGGAACAAGTTTATAATTACCGAATGAGAAAAACATGATGCCGGTAAGATTTTTCATTCCGGTGCCTCGTGCCAAGACAGTTTTTCCTGTTGATGATGAAGAACCATATGTCGATGATCCATCATCAGTTTCTACGCGCATTTTGGAGAGTGATTCCGTTGCTGAATTATACAAATTTGCATCCACAACATTGAATTCACCGAAATTGGAAGCTCCATCGGCATTTGAATCAGTTACAATAACATTCTGCAAAGTGACAAGCATACTTTCCCATTGTTCAGCGGAATTTGTTCCTTGTGATTTTCTGGCAAAGTCTGTGGTTGAAACAAGTACAGGCGCAAATGCATCACCATCTGTTGAAATAAGTTGTGTTTCTTGCGCATTTACTGAATCTATGGATGTTACACCGAAGTTTTCACGAATGATACCGGTAACCTTAACTTTGGCTCCTCTTGGAAAAGCACGAACAACGCTTGATGGAGATGTAGTGCGGACAAATAGACCTGAATAAGGAGTAATTGCATCTTGTACATATACTCTTGGTGCATTTACGGCTTCATTGGGAATATCAGATGCAGATGCTGTAACAGTTCCAGTGATAGAAATGGAATATCCTTCATAGACTGATCCACCATTTGCCTGAAGTTTTTCTCTGATATCTGCAATCTTTGGAGCGCGATCAAGAATTCGATAATAATAGCCGGTAGTATCTCCCAAAGGTGATTTTAGAGAAAGACCGGATTCATCATTGACTCTGACAGACCATTTTGCCAAAGCAGTTCCATTTTGAATAGCTGCAAATGTTGGAATTGTTGCTGTCCACAATGTATCATTCACTTTTTGGGCATTTGCTGAATCTAATGCAGATCCATCAAAAGAATAATAGGCTTTAACGGATGTGACAGGCAAAGCACCTTGTTTAATACCAATTGCAATAGGCACAGTTTCACTAGAGGCCGGAAATGCTTTTGCTCTCGTAGAACGAATGCTTGTTATGACAGGAGGCGCAGAACCCATGTCCAGTTCAAGATCCTCGGGCATGCCGGGTGAAATCATGAAGGGAACAGGTTGGCCGGCAATATTATTTGTTGAGATATACCCACGAATCTTTTTGATCTTCGTGCCTTCAGTCGGTGCGGTATATGTTCCAAGTTGTACTGCATCAGTTCTATAATGATTGGATTGATCTCTTAGATAAATCTCATTTCCATCTGCATCGGAAAGAATAACGGTACTTCTTTGATTCGTGCCTTTTACTAAACTTGATACGATCAAATTTGAAAATTCAACTTTCATTCCCACATATTTACCACCGGTAGCAACATTATAAGTAGCTGCAGTCACCTTTCCAGAATTAAAGTTTGAAACCAAAACAGCAGGTGGCGCTGGAAGTGTGATTTCATCATCAATGAATTCAACTATACCGGTTGAAAGAACTTCTCCTTGAGTTGTTCCTAATTTATTGTTAACTGGAAATGCAGTAACTCTAATTGCTACTTCAATCAATTGTCCTTTTTTCAATCGAACAAAATTTGAAGCAACATTGGAAGTATCACATAAAATTGGCATTCCGGCAAATTCAATGGCATTTTGATCTTGGAGATAAATCGCATAATTCCGATTGCCGGCAATCATTATTTTTCTTGTATCATCAGGAAAATTCACAACCGGTGGAATGGAAACCACTCCACGAACAATGATAGTATCACCAACTGTGGGAGAATTCAATGAACCGGCTGAAAGTGAATCAGCAGGTATATTCATGATCTCCATGATGGTCTTCTTGGGATAATTCTGTGCTTGAGAATTGATTGACATCAAGGCCAGAATTGAACAAACTAGTAAGACATGTTTCATAACAAACCTTAATTATTTAATGATGAGAAATTTGCCTGTTTTTATTGAACCATTACTTTCATCTTTCACTTGAACCACATACATTCCAGATGCCAAGGCTTGATCCTTGTCTGATATCAAATCCCAGGCATGTATTCCACCGGCGAATTGTATGTCTGATGTATTGACATTCCCGGTCTGCAAAAACCAGTCAATGTTTTGTCCATGCGAACTCCCTTGTTCATGGAATAGAGTTCGTACTTTGTCACCGGAAAGAGTATAGATTGAAATCGTAGCTTTTTGTGGAAGATTATAGAAATACAATTTTCTACCTCTTTCCAAATTGGCTTTTGCATCCCAAGATGCTGAAACTGAATATGGATTTGGAAAGATACCAATTTCAGTTGCTGTATCAGCTTGATTGGAAGTCGTCCCCGGAATGATTGTTTTTTCATTTGCCAATAGACTGGACTCAAGAGAAGGTAAACCTGCTTCTGCATCACCATCACTGAAGGCAGTCAGAGTTATTGAATATTGCCATCCATTGAGCAAGTCATTCATTGGATACATATAGTGATATCCTACTGAATCCCCGTCGAAATATATAGTGCTAGGATTACCTTGTTTATCCTTGATGCGTATTTCATCAAAACCATTATCGAAGAACAATGCATTTTGTGGTTTATCATATGAAGCCAACATTGTCCAATCATTTGTTGATTGTGAAAAATCTTCAGGATTGGTTCTATAAATTCTATACCCCTCAAAATTCTTTTTATTGGTCAATAGATCTTTTGCATTCTCCGCATTATCAGACCAATAAAGAATCGCTTGTCTATCTTTTACTTCAATGCGCATTTTGGGAGATGGAGGAGGCGAGGGAAGTATATATCGTACAATTGAGCCATCGCCTTTGAGATCAATTTCATTTGTGTCAAGTATATTGTTGCCATTCACATCAGTTCCATTATATGCTCTTTGGGCCCAACCGGCATTATTGATGAAGATTGATCTTGTTTCATCATCATTCCTTTCAGGACTTCCCGGTTTCTTAGCACATATCACAGCAAATGTGACATTCACGGAATCTCCGGGATTAATTCTGGAAAATGGGCCAACAGACAGTAATTGGGAACGATTTCCGGCTTTTGAAATAAGTTTGTCAGCATCAGACATCGTGACTTGATTCAAAAAAGTTGAAGTCAAGCGACGATATTTTTCAATATCATTTTGTGGTGATTGCAACCATTCATCACCTCTGGTATCTTGAAATGCCCACACATTATAATGCGTGTTCTTTTGTATTGGATCTGTACCAAGCAGTCGAATACCCGCATAATTGTCTGCTAAACCATTATCACCAGAAATATCCCATTCATACATCATGCGCATGGAATCAATCAATGCATTTCCACCTGCACGATAAAAATCACCACCTCGAGGCGCTCTGATCGATGTATTTCGTATGACCAGATCTGTCCAAAAACCAATATATGCACTATCAATCGGTGTCTTAGAGACATTCTTTACGGAATAAGTCAATAGCACGAAATAATCTGCAAAAGGATAATTCCAAGCATATGATTGAAACTTGACTTCAATACCCAAAGGATAATCATGTCCGGGAATCTTTTGATTCAATTCGGGGACAAATAGGTTGGTATCCGTGAAGACTGTTACATAATCCCTGTGACTGATGGCCTTGGGAGTAAAAAACAAATCATTTGGAAGCGATGAACTCTGAATGAGATAATTGCTATCGATATTTGTGAATTCAAAACCTTGAGAAACATTCAATACAGATGATACATCAATCGCAGCTGTTGAAACTGCTGTAACCTTATTTCCGCCAAAATCTTTGATCCCTCCAACCCATAAACCTCCCAAGAACATATGTTCAATGCCACTTCCACGAGGATATTCACATGATGGAATACGAGGCCAGCCGGCAAAACCGGTACCAATAGTACCAAAACTGCTGATTGACAAGCGAATATTACCTACATCGGTAATCATTCTTTGCTCACCCGAGCCAGCAATCAAGTAGATCGGGAATAATAAGCTGATTATGATAAGGAGAATCTGTTTCATGATTGTATTTGAATTTGGGAACTCAAAAATACTGAATTGACATTATGTATAACCGTAATTATTGCCAATTGAAAGGAAGAATTCTTTAATTCCGCTCAAACATGGAAGCCAATATGGCATGGCATTGACCATTGACCGTAATCATAAGAAAACGCCATGTTAGTTATTTGGTCACACTAAGGAATTTTGGTATTTTTACGACAATATTATTCACGAATCAACAAAGTATCGCCATGATACCATTAACCGCAACTTCGACGCTTGAAAGAGTACATACAGTTCGACAAAACAAGATCATGAAGGAATTGATGGACAAGGACACCACAGTGATGTTCGAAGATCCATTGGATAATGAGATGATTTTGAATATGGGACCTCAGCATCCTGCCACGCATGGTGTATTGCGCGTTCTTTTGCGCCTTGACGGTGAAACAATCGTGAAGTGTATTCCAGAACTTGGCTATCTTCATCGGGGATATGAGAAATTAGCAGAAGCAATGACATATCATGAATTCATTCCTCATACAGATCGATTGGATTATATGTCTCCCATGTCAAACAATATGGGAATTGCTTATGCAATTGAAAGAGCGATAGGCATTGAGGCTCCTGAAAGAGCACAATGGATTCGTGTTCTCTTGACTGAAATGGCTAGAATTAGTTCCCATCTCATGGCTATGGGAGCCACATGTATGGATGTTGGAGCTTTGACATTATTCCTCTGGACATTCACCGAAAGAGAGAAACTCTATGATATCTTCGAGCTTATTTGTGGTGCTCGATTTACGACCAGTTTCTCAAGAATTGGTGGAATAGCAAATGATATTTCTCCGGATGTTTTGAAAATGATCCGTGATTGGGTAAATCAATTCCCAGATCGTTTGAAAGAATCAGAAGGACTTGTCAATCGTAATAGAATTTTTATCGAACGATTGGCCGGCGTCGGTTATATGCCTGCTGACAAAGCAATTCAACTCGGTTTGACAGGCCCATGTTTGCGTGGATCGGGAATTAACCATGATCTTCGTCGCGATATGCCTTATTGGGTATATGATCAATTAGATTTTGATGTGATCACTCATAATGATTGCGATACTTGGGCTCGATATATTGTTCGCGTGCAAGAGATGAAAGAATCTGTCAAAATCATTCATCAAGTGTTGGACAAATTGCCGAAAGGTCCTGTTTTGGCTGATGATCCCAAACATGTGCTTCCTCAAAAAGCTCATATCTACACCAAAATGGAAGAATTGATCAATGATTTCATGTTGATTAATTTTGGTGCAATGCCTCCTGTCGGTGAAACATATACTGCAATTGAAGGACCCAAGGGCGAATTAGGCTTCTTTATTGTTTCTGATGGCACCGGTCATCCCTGGAAATTGAAAATTCGCTCTCCCTCTTCTTCAAATCTTCAAGGACTAAAATTTATGTCCGAAGGTTCAATGGTTTCTGACATTGTTGCCATCATTGGTTCCGTAGATCCCGTAATGGGAGAGGCAGACAAATAAGTCGTTGACAATTAAGATATATCCGAAAGGGCAGGCACTAGGTCTGCCTTTTTCATATGCATCGAGTTTATCATGAATATTGCTTGTATTATACCGGCTGCCGGCAAAGGATCACGCTTTGGAAATGACATTCCAAAGCAATTCCTTAAAATCAATGATATCATGATTATCGAATATGCCATCCGCTCATTGATTGATGGATTGATAACATGTGGCGATCATGTTATAACACTTGTCATAGCTTGTGATCCGGAAAGAATGCTTGAGTTACAGGATATTTGCAAACAGTATCTTCCATTGTCATCCTTTGAATTTGTGGAAGGTGGTAGAGAGAGAAAAGATTCAATCAGCAATGCAATGCAATCACTCTTGGCCATGAAATCCGATAAACTCATTATTCATGATGCTGCTAGGCCATTCATTCCGAAAGCAGTATTACAAGAATTGGTGAAAGCAAGCGCAGATCATGTTTGTGTCATTCCTACATTACCTGTTTCTGATACATTGAAAAAAGTCTCAGATGATGTAGTTGAGAAAACTTGTGATCGTAAGCAATTCATGTTGGCTCAGACACCTCAAATCGTTGACACAAGCATATATGCTAATGCAATACAATCGATTAGCGATGCCATGTTTACTGATGATGCATCAATTATGGAATATGCGGGATTTGATGTTTTTTGCATCAATGGACATGAGATGATGCGCAAAATCACATATCCATATGATTTGATTCTTTCCGAACTTCATGCCTTTATGTATGAACATGAAAATGGAGTTTAATGTGAATATTGCAATCATAGGTGGTAATAGTAAAATTGCATCAGCAATCATAGACTTGCTTATCAAAGAAACAACATGGAAATTATATGTTTATTCCATGACGCTCGATCAAGTTTCCACGGATAGAATTCAGTATAAATCAATACCATATACAGAGCTAAAGCTTTGGAAAGATGAGTTTCTTTCCGTAAGACCTGATTACATAATCAATACTGCGGCAATGACCAATGTTGATGCATGCGAAGAAAAAAAACAGGAAGCATGGGTTGCCAATGCAATTTTTGCCGAACAATTATCGAGAATAGCATTGATCATTGAAGCTCATCTCATTCATTTTTCAACAGATTATGTTTTTGATGGAGTTAAAGGACCATATTCTGAACATGATCAACCAAGACCAATTTCTTATTATGGCAAATCCAAATTGGCAGGTGAAAATGCTGTTTTGAAATCTCATGCCAAGAATACGGTGATAAGAACAAATGTTGTCTATGGCTTGACTAGTGACAAACAACAGGATTTTGTCAAGTGGGTATTAGATTCTGCAGATGCTGAAAAACAGATGAATATAGTTGATGATCAATATTCAAATCCAACATTAACCGATGATTTGGCTTTGGCAGTGAAGAGAATCATCGAAAAAAAGAGATGTGGGATTTATCATATCGGTGGTAATACACAATGCAATCGACTTGAATTTGCATTGGAGATAGCAAAGATTTTTCATCTGGATGAATCATTGTTTATACCAATAAAGACAAAAGACCTACATCAGCCGGCACAAAGACCGCTGATAAGTGGATTGATCAATTTGAAAGCACATACAGATCTGGGAATATCTTTCAGTACAATTACTGAAGGCCTGGTCAGACTAAGACATCAGATGCATGTACAAAAACAAGAGTAATTTATGAAAATCATGATTTGTGGATCCGGTACGATGGGAAGAGGCATTGCCCTTGTGTCCATTTTGTCCGGACATTCAGCCATACTATTTGATAAAAATCAAGAAGCCCTCAATCAAGCGAAAGCTTTCATTGATGCACAATTGAAAAAATCACTTGAGAAAGGAAACATAAAAAAAGAACAATTTGATGATTACTCCAATCAGTGTGTATTTACCGGTGAATTAAGCGAACAAGTGTCACGTGCTGATATTGTCATTGAAGCAATCATTGAATCACTTGAAATCAAAGAAGCACTTTTTGCATCTATTGAAGAATCGGGTTTAAGAGAAGATGCAATATTGGCCACTAATACATCTTCATTGTCTGTGAACATTCTTTCAAAAAACAGAAAATACCCACATAATTTTATTGGTTTGCACTTTTTCAATCCGGCGCATATCATGAAATTGGTTGAGATCATTAGAACTCCCATTACGAAAGAAGAAGTATTACATACCGCATTAGAGTTTTGTCGCTCCATCAAAAAGGTACCGGTAATAGCAAAAGATGTACCCGGATTTATCGTAAATCGCGTTGCACGGAATTACTATAATGAAGCAATGCGTATTGCCACAGAAAATGCTTCCAATCCAAAACAAATTGATACTCTAATGAAATCACTCGGTTTCAAAATGGGACCATTTGAATTGATGGATCTTATCGGAAATGATGTCAATTTGGAAGTCACAAAGTCTGTGGCTGCACAATATTTCAATGAACCCAGATTTACTCCATCACTTATGCAACAAGATATCGTGAATGCGGGTAGATATGGAAGAAAATCCGGCGCCGGATTTTATGAATATGAATAATCAATAATTATTTAAGGATAACTCATGAATATCGTAGTAATCGGAGCAGGAACAATGGGCAATGGTATTGCTCATGTATGTGCTCAACATGGTCATTCAGTATCACTTGTTGATATTAGTGAAGCATCTCTTTCAAAAGGCATTGCAACAATTACCGGAAATCTTGATCGCCAGGTTAAAAAAGAAATTATTTCAAATGATGATAAGCAAGCTATTCTTGGGAGAATAATTGCATCAACTGATTTGGCTCAATCAGCAGCCAATGCAGATCTCATCATTGAAGCGGCTACTGAACAAAAGAATGTCAAGATTGCATTGTTTCAACAAGCACAGTCAACAGCAAAGCCCGAATGTATATTCGCTTCGAACACTTCTTCGATTTCCATAACAGAATTGGGTGCAGCGACAAATCGTCCTGATAAATTCATTGGTATGCATTTTTTCAATCCTGTACCTGTAATGAAATTATGCGAAATCGTAAGAGGTTTTGCAACTTCCGATGAAACATATCAAATCATCTTTGATCTTGCCAAGCAATTGAGTAAAGTACCGGTAACCGTACAAGATTATCCCGGCTTCATTTCAAATCGCATTTTGATGCCAATGATCAATGAAGCGGTGTATTGTTTGATGGAAGGCATTGCAAGTGCAGAAGATATTGATACTGTCATGAAATTGGGAATGGCGCATCCTATGGGACCACTTACATTGGCCGATTTTATTGGTCTTGATGTATGTCTTTCAATCATGGAAGTATTACATGATGGCTTGGGTGATAGCAAGTATCGCGCATGTCCTCTATTGCGCAAGATGGTTGCTGCAGGTCATCTAGGCCGTAAATCAGGCAAAGGTTTCTATGATTATTCACAAGGTTCATGAAAGCCATTGTTCAAAGAGTTCTCTCATCATCGGTAAGTATTGATGATACCATTCATGCCTCGATTCATCGGGGCATGAATGTTCTTATTGGATATTGTCAAGGTGATGACAGTAGCAAAAATGAATGGCTCATTGATAAATTGTTAGGACTCCGCATTTTTCCTGATGAACATGGCAAGATGAATCTATCTTTGATAGATATATCCGGCGAATTACTCATCATACCAAATTTCACATTATGTGCTCAAAATGACAGAGGTTTGAGACCAAGTTTTGTGCATGCTGAAGACCCTATAAAAGCAAAGGTGCTTTTCGAACATTTCAATTCAAGTTTGAAAGAACGATATTCCTCTGTCAAAACAGGAGTTTTTGGAGCAGACATGAAAGTTCATATAGAAAATGATGGTCCTGTAACATTGATATTTGAAAGATGATATATGAACATACTGTACAATCATGATCTTACAAATTTCACGGGTTTCAAGACTCCGGTGAATGTCAAAAAGTATGTACTCATTGAACATGAGAATGATTTTGATGTGATCCCTTCACTTCAACTAATAAATCCATTGATCATCGGTGGTGGGACCAACTACTTGTTTGTCAATCCTGATATTGATGAAGCCATTAGTTATACAGGTACAAATATCAAACTGATTGAAGATTCAGACATATATTCCACAGTAAGAGTTGAAGCCGGAAAGAATTGGCATGAATTCATCATAGAAATGCTTGATAAAGGATTATATGGAGTTGAGAATCTAGTTCTTATACCCGGTAATGTTGGTGCCGCACCTGTACAAAATATCGGTGCTTATGGAAGGGAAGTATCGGAAACAATTATTGCCGTACATTGCTTGAATCTACATTCCGGAGAGAGAAGAACTCTCACAAATGAGGAATGTATGTTTCAATACAGAAATAGTACTTTTAAAAGTCAGGAATGGAAACATTTTATGATTACTCATGTGGATTTTCGCTTAAACAAGTTTGAATCTCCAATGGCAAAGTATCCGGATGTTGAAGAATATTTACGCGAGCATGAAATTGAATCTCCAAATTCAAAGGATATTGCTAATGCAATAATTCAGATTAGAAATAAGAAGCTCCCAAATCCTGATATCATAGGAAATGCCGGTAGTTTTTTTAAAAATCCAATCATACCATATTCAGTGTATAGTAGTTTAAAGCAGACATACTTAGACATGCCTTCATATCCTTTGAATGAACATGAAGTTAAAATTCCTGCAGGTTGGTTGATTGATAAAGCGGGTTGGAAAGGATATAGATTTAATGGAGCAGGCGTACACGATAGACAGGCACTTGTTCTTATCAATGCAGAGAATGCATTTGGGCATGACCTTTATGAATTATCAATAAAGATTCAGAATTCAGTCAAAGAGTTATATGGTATTTATCTTGAACCTGAAGTGAATATCATAAGATGAGATTACTATGAAAGTCATGAAATTCGGAGGTTCAGTACTTCATCATGAAGCCGGTTTTCAGGCGATGGTGGATATTGTAAAAAGACAAAATGAGAAACATGTAATTGTCATCTCTGCTTTTTCCGATATCACAAGAAAATTGAATTCCATGATGAATTCCGCACTACATCAATCATATGATGTATCAATGAATGAATTGAATTCAATCATTCAGTATCATGAAATGCTCTCAGATGTATTGTTGCCCAATAAGTCAATCTTTCAGGAGCTACTCGAAAAGACATCTATTCTACTTCAAAGACTTGTGAAGGGGATTTCATTAACAAAAGAAATTAGTCCTCGCATCAGTGATTTGATTCTTGCTCAAGGCGAAATATTAGCAACTTCTTTTGTAAAAGAATTATTATCATCGCATGAAGTCAATGTAGGTATGATTGAATCTGGTGATATTATCATCACAAATGACGTACATGGTTCTGCCAAACCAATAGAAGCATTAGTTTCACATCATGTTCATACAACACTTTTACCTGCTTTTGATGATCATGATTATATCATCATGGCAGGATTCATCGGTAAGAATACACATGGTGACATTACAACCATGGGATATGAAAGTTCAAATCTAACCGCTGCATTATTGGGTAGCACATTAAAGGCGGAAGAAATTACTATCTGGACAGATGTCTGTGGAATACGATCATCAGATCCGAAGTATATTGTCAATACTATCGCCATCCCACGATTATCATATATGCAAGCCCAAGAATTGGCAGATAATGGTTTGAAATTACTGCATCATTGGATGTTGGATCTTCCACTAAAACATTCCATTCCTGTATCCATAGCAAATGCTTTTGATGATAAGGGAGAAAAAACAACAATCTCCAATGAGTATGATGAAGTAGTGCCAACAATCATCATTAGGCATTCTCTGGACTTAAAAAAGTATTCTCAATTATTTACGGATGATGATTCCATACTTCGTATTTCTATCTTTACCCAAAATGACGATATCATTCAAAAGATATATGCATTGGCATCAGAATTATCAATGAATGATACAATCATTGTGAAAACATTTGAATCAAGAAATATGCATCATGTCATCATTCGTGATCATCTTGCTCACTATTTCATGAACGCATTACATACATTGATCGAGAAATAAAATGAAACATCATCATGAATCCCCAGATAGATCCACTATGCCTGTTCAAGGCAATACTTATACAGTTTCGAGAGAAGGGAAAGAATTATTCTCGGCTATCATTACCGACTACAAACCGGCATCATGTTGGGCAAATGTAGAAGTCATAGAAGCAAAGCCCGGATATGAGGAATATTATCCTCATCAAGCACCCATGAGATTAAAGGTGGCTATGTATGATTTTACAAAAAGTGAAGAGTGATAACATATTACAAATAGCTTTCAACGATTGATTCAACTTGTTCGCGAATGTCATTCATGGCATCATTTGCATTGATGATAAATATATTTCTATCAGACTTCTTCGCTATTTCAAGATATCCTTGTTTTGTTCTTTCGAAAAATGCATCACCCGATCTTTCCATTCTATCAGGCTTGGTTTGATTATCATTTGATCTGAATCCTGCTCTTTTGGCTGCATCATCTACTGATAAATCAAAGATAAAAGTGATATCAGGTATAAGTCCGGCTGTTGCAAAATCATTTATGGATTCAATTGACTCAATGGATAGTCCGCGACCATATCCCTGATATGCTACA
>Ga0209358_10000539_pt1 | contig 32892 bp, 32 predicted proteins | sample LauGreFa1BDMLBSN_2_FD_187574 | JGI IMG/M metagenome (GOLD analysis project Ga0209358, IMG submission 187574) | Freshwater lake microbial communities from Lake Michigan, USA - Fa13.BD.MLB.SN (SPAdes) (version 2) | ecosystem: Environmental > Aquatic > Freshwater > Lake | place: Lake Michigan, USA... | reverse complement strand
CTGTTGATACAAATACTGAATCACTGTCTGCACAGTAAAAAATATTTTCTGCTACAACTTCTGTTGCCATTCCTTTAAATACTAGCTGACCGTTCATCTTCTGAACAGACAAGATGTTGCATAGCTCGTTTGCTGGAGAATCAACTACTGACAACTCCATCAATGCATATTCTTTAATGAAGCGAACTGCTTTACCAGTTGACTTATTAACTTCATTTTCTGAATCAATAATTTTTCCGCCAATTGAGAAACCTGCTAGAGTTCCATCAAGAACTTTCTCCCAGGTATCCTGTGCGCCTTTTGAGATGTATGCATCTACATAAACGCCATTGTAAAATTCTTTTGTTGCTGGATCATAAAATGTTTCTGGTCTAAATGAAACCATTTTACCAACTGCATTTGATCCATGCATCTCACGGATGTTTCCACGGAAGTTCTCAAATGCTTTAAGGCTTGCTTCTGCTGAAACAACGTCGCCTGTTTGATCTAAGTTATCGAGTGTAGCAAAACCAGAGACGGTGCGCTTTTCACGATTGACTTTAGTGAATGGCACAGATAAACTGATGTTATCGCCATGTGAAGACCACAAAGATTTTTCAATATTCATATGCTTAATTTTATAGCGTTATTCACTATAACGCAAATAATGGTTGAGTAGGGCTAGTCAACTTGCCTTCCGTCGCCCTGAGCATTTCTGCCTTCCCCAGAAATATCTGGTGAATTTGCAGACCTTTCGGAATCTCTAGTTCTAGTTTTACCAGCCTGTGCCCTAACCTCTGCCTGGGCCTGTGGCTTTAATTCTACAACCTTATCTCCACCATCTAGTGGAACCATGCCCATTCTAATTCTAATTTCATTAGGGGTAACTACCTGCATTCTCAAATATCTTTCATCGATTTTAGACTGAGTATCTTCATCGGTCAAGGTCAACTCATTGAATTTAAGAAGTAGGGCGTCTGTCATTTCCTGAATAATTTTATTTAACTTCTTTTCTAAATTCATTTGAGCTGGACGGCATACTTGCTCTCTGAATGTCTTATCGGCATCTCTTGCCACCGCCAAGTTAACTCCTTCTGGAGTTCCAATCTTATTAATTGGTACACGGTGAGATAATAGAATTTCATCTCTATTAGATTTACGATACACATTAAATGAAGATTCTTGAGTTCCTGCCTCAATTGGCTCCATCTTAAATTCAACCTTTGAGTCTGGTGAATCTGGTGGAAGTGGAATATATAGAGATCTATGATTCTTTCCTCTTAGTCCAACCTGGAAGAATTCTAGGAGCTTCCGCTCTGACTCTGTAGATAGCTTAGCACCCTTTACGGTAATAATATATCTTGGGACCGCCTTGTTCTCAAAGTAGTCAAGGTTGTACTTACCAGCAAATTCGTTTCCTGCCATAGCATTCTGCGATGCAATAATGTCTGGAATACCGTAATAGTTATTTGTTGGCGTATACTTCTTTAAATGAATAATCTCATTTGGTCTTTCTAGTCCGCCATCAATCGGATTTGGTGTCTCTTGGTCTCCGAAGTTACGGAAATAAACAGCCTTGCCATAAAGCAATTGAATAAATCCGTCACGCAAACGACGCACACGCATTGTCTTTGCTGGGATATGTCCGATATATCCAATCTTACCTGCTGAGGTTCTACCAATTTCAAGGTATCCATTACCTGTTGCCTCAACATCTGTATAGGCCTTAATTAAAGTTTCAGTAAATGTTTCTTCTTCGTTGCATTCTTCTAGCCAATCATAAAGATCTTGGCGAAGACGATTTAGCTTACGACGTGCACGATCTAATGCTTTATCATCTGTAATATTATCAAATGCTTCTTGCGTCTTTCTTGTCTCGACAAAGTCGTGGCCTAGGCCAACGATATTGGAAACCTTTGCATTAATTGCTGCATAGTTGTATGGAGAGATTTCGTAAATCTGTGAAAGATAATCTAGGTTGTATGGTGGCTCGATAAGGTCAAACATTGCATAGCCAGTAATGGCTTGAGCCAGTAGGTTCTGCTGTGTTTCTGTTCCATCAATTCCCTGGAAACGCTTTTGCAAATCTCTATTCATCTTGCGACGGAATGAAGCACCTAATCCAGATACCTTTGTTAAATCTTCTCCCTGAATTTTAAATGGGTCATTACTCTTTGATTCCACTGGGGTATTAAATCTCATCCAGTCGGCAACATTAGAAATTGATACTTCTTCTCCGCCTTCATCATCAATAAATTTTACGCTCATCTTGTTCCCCCATTTTTAAGAGCCTTCATCTGGTCCTTATATTCACCAATGTCTAGTGGATCTGGTGTAAGACCCCACTTTAATCTTGTTTGTTGTTCTTCAAATTCTTCGTCGTTGATTTTTCGTTTACCCATAAGAAATTTAGGCCCGCCCTCATATATACCGTATGTGCGAACTTCTCTAGCCAAAGCATCGATTCTGGATCTATTGCCTTTTTTTGACGTGATCGAAAGAAAGTTCCCATCGTCGTCTCCTATCCAGCGTCCGTCTGGCATTTCCCAGACATAAATTCCGAGAGTTGTTTCGTCCTCGTTAAACTTTGCGCCTACTCTTTTGATATCCATAGAGTTTTATTTTACCATTCTTTACAATCTAAGTCCAGCTTTTTGTCAAGGTAAGTGACAAATTTATACGCTTTGTACCACTACCCAGTCATTATCGTAATATACTGGGGCCAATTCTGTCATGTCTATGACTGGATCTGATACCGAAACGGATGGTCTTCCACAATATAAATCGAAATGGGTATCTACCATTTCCTCAGTAAGAGATCTATTATATATCGCAATATTGTTATATAGATTATCTGGACCGCCTGAAGTCTCATAATTAAATTGAAGAACTCCAGTTACTGGTGCTGAGAATACTAAAACAATATGATGTGGCTCTCCTGCCACTAGGAAATTGCTTATATTGGTCTGTGAGGTCTTATCTACCCCATTGACGTAAACTTTGCTTATAGAGGCCTTAGAGACCGTTCCAGACCCATTCCAGGCATACTTAGTGCTGGTTGTTGGATCATAGAATAAAGTATTTGCCCCAGTTGTTTTAGGGGTAAAGAACATTTCTACTGTATTTATATCTAATTCAGTATTGATATCAAATCCATATCCTGAATCAGGCCTAATTCCATTAGCGTAATGTCTCAGAAGCGGGGAATAATTTAAAGATCCTACGGCAAATTGATCGTCTGACTCAATATAGCTATTAAAGTTATCAGCGTATATTCTAGTTTGGCTATAAAATTTAATTGAGAAATATGACAGTCTTGGCAAGAACTTGCTAGCATCTGTAGTGGTCATGGTAATTCTAATATATAGAAGTCCATTTGTGTCAAAGCTTCCTTTTTTATATTGTGGAATTGCTTCTCCATTTACACAGGGCAGGTATGTTGTTCCATCTATACTAGTTTCAACTGATATGCCTAATTCATTCCGCCACTCAATTTTAGAGTTTGTGAATCCTGATTCTGTTGGAATAAACAAAAAGTCATTGATAACAAAAGATTTGGACTGGGCTGTATCTGTTGGAATAAATCCTATATATTTACCCTTATCGTCATAGTATGTATTTGAATCTACAAAGCTATCCCACCTAGCATCGACTCCGTATGTGTAACTAAAATCTATTCTATTTGTTCTATCTGAACATGAGAACAATGTTCCTTCTTCTGGGTTTACTACATGTATTGGCTGTATATAATAATTAGCATCATTATAGTGTCTTGTAATTGCCGCTGAATTTAATCCATATCGATATACTGCTGGAGCATCAACTATAAAAGAATCTCCAGCGTCAGATGTTGGACCTATCTGTAGGTCAAATGTCGTATTAGTAAATTTAAAATTAGGATCTAAAGTTTTAGTGGTTACCTGAGTTCCATCAATGTATAGAGAAATAGAATTTACTGAATATATGCCTACTAGATGTATTGCTTTCTTCGTATATGTTACAGCCCACCTAACTTGCTCTGTGCCTGAAACCTTAAATACTATATCGCCCTTTTCCCAATATAATCCTATGCTATCTGTTGTATCGGCAAATATTGTTGTTTCTGATGATGACTGAATAGATGGACTGATCCATACTTCTAAAGTAAAGTCATTATCTGATGAGTATTTATTTGCAAGTCCGTTTGAAACGCTTGATCCATAAAAATCTTTTGATGTTGGTAAAGTAATATATGCTGCATTAGTTATCTTGGTTCCCGATACCCCGCCTGGAATTAAAGGCAACATGTTTGATACAGGGGATCCTACATAGGTTCCATTATTGCCGCACCCTGATGAATCAGCGGCGGTAGTGCCAGAAGACTCATCCAACGGCCAGAAGCCAATTGGATAGTCCTTAATTACCTTTAATTGATAACTCATATTGTTATTATACCAACGAATCGGTACTGGGTATATTACTCTGCTGTAGCTGAGTTTTTAGCATTAAGTAGGTTTACTACTGTTTCTGCTGTCTGTCTAATATCAAGAGCACGAGAAATTTCCTGGCATCCCATGCGAATATCTGAGATGTTTGCTACTCTGTCAAGCTTCAGCTTTTGCCCAATATCTGTTACTACTTTGAATTGTCCGTTTTTATCTTTGATAACAAAGAACACGGTTTCTACTTCTGCCGCTTCTGGGGCGGCAACTTCTGTTGATTCAACTGAATCTATATTTTCTGACATGATTATCCTATCTGTTTGTATCAGTATATCAAATTGATTGATTAATGTCTATAATACAATAAGTATTATTTGCCGTATTTTTCTTCTTTGCGGAAGAACTTCATGGCCATTGTAAATCGATATGCTGGGCCATCAATAGACTGTGGCTTAGCTGAATGCGGAATATTTGAATCAAATATTACTACACGACCTGGAACAAACTGTGAGGTATAGATAATTTTTTCTGCGTTATCGTCAAGGAAGGCTGTTTCTCCGCCCCAATCTTTATTCCATGTTTCATTTACATAATAAAGAAGAGTTTTTCCAGCACGATCATAATAATGATCTGCATGAACCTCATGGGTATCTGTATAAAGACCTAAATTAACATAGCTCTTAAAATGAGCATATTCTTCCATATTAATATTTTCATCAATAATTTTATCCAATGCACCATCAAAAAAATGCAACTTATCTAGAAGCTCTGGAGTAATTCTATAAACAAGCTTTCTATCCTGCATGGCCTGAACATCTGGTCTATTTGCATTGTCTAACATAAATGTTCCATGACTTAATGCATTATAAATTCCAGAAATTTCTGCATAATTAAAAATTCCGTCAAATACGTGGATTGACTTGTCTTTGCTTACTTTAATTTCTTCGTGCTTAATATGAGAAAAATCTGTTTTTCTAACCAAATCTTCTTCATCTGTATTTATAACTAAAGGTTTATTTAATCCCATTTGCTCTAAAAGAGCTGCTGGTAATACACCCATATTAATTAATTCTTGTAATTGTGGATCTATTTCATTTTTTGTATCTAACATTTTATATCCTTAGTTATTAACAACGCCCACGGGATGTGTGCTTCCTAAATAATTTCTAATTTGAGTAATCTCTGCATCTGTAACTACTCCTGTATACAACATATATTCAGCTAAATACCATGTGGCATCCTGTGTTCCACGAGACCACCCTACACGAGTTATATCAATTGCTGATGCATAGTTCCAGGTAGCGTTATTAGATAAATAATTATCATAAATTGTTCCACTAGTACGACTTGGACCCCACATACGTAGTCTTCCACTTCCATTATATGTTATTCCATCATAATTGACCACTAATTGACACATATTGCTTGCATGGTTCATGTTTCCCATTGTTGTAGATCCAGGAAATGGATATCCATCATTATTCCACGAAAGCTCTACGTTGCTATCTAGTCTTGGCACTGATCCTAAAATTTGAGATGATCCAGTTGGGCTTCCTAAAAGCGACCATTTTTGATTGGAAGAAGATGTTCTAAATACTGCTGCAATTGTCCAAGCGCTGTAGCTATTTGATGAGGCAATCAAATTAATATTTGGAAACTCAAAATAGCTTGATCCCATATTCCAAACATTTCTTCCAGAATCTGTTGTGGTACTTGGATTTGCTGGAGAATTATAGCTTGATCCAAGTGTGCCATCATTTGTAATTGGGCTTTGACCAACACGAGAATTTTTATACCAGATCTGAGGCTGTTTTAAACTAGACTGAACACTGATTGTAATATTATTGCTTACTGTAGATCTTCCGTTTTCATCCGTTGCTCTTACTGTAAAGGTAAAAGTTCCCGCAGCCGACGGAGTTCCAGAAATTAAACCAGAGCTTGATAAAGATGTTCCAGTTGGAAGAGTTCCAGAATTTAATGAATATGTTGGCGTTGAACCAGAATCATCTGTTGCTGTAAGCTGTACTGAGTACGCCTGTCCTTGTGGTATATTTGTTCCAATTGTTCCAGATGAAACCCATACTGGAGCTAGTGGGCCTTTCATAGCCCGCATGCCTTGTGCTCCGTATTTTCCTCTAGCGCTAGATTGAAATGGCATTTATTCTCCTTTAGAAGTTCTGGTTAGCTGTTGCATATACAATCCATGTGCTGCTTCCAGTACGATGCATTGTAAATGAGAAGATATCAATCTTGCCAGCTCCATTTGTCGCTGTAGGTGTTAGACCATTTGCCCAGCGAATTGTCTGAGCTGCTCCATTAATATTTAATGTTGTTGGGATGTAACCAGTTGATCCTTGTGTAACAAAGACGTTAGTGGTTAGCATGTAGTTATTATCTGTAGGGACATTTGTAAAGTTAAATGTCATTGCTCCAGTTGGCGCAGTTGCGATATAGTAAACGTTATCTGCTGTCCAATCGAATGTTCCTACGTTAGAAGATAGGGTAATATTTCCTACTTCTTCACGGAACTCAGCAATGCTTGTTGCTCCAGCGATGTTAACTCCACCGTTGAAATTAGCTGTTCCATTAAATGTAGCTGTGCTGGTAACTCCAAGTGTTCCTGCGATTGCAGTGTTACCTGTTGATGCCGCTACTGTAAACTTATCTGTGTTAATTGCGATATTAGATGAAGCTCCACCAGTTAGTGTAGATGTAAGAGCTAAAGATGTTCCGCTAAGAGCTCCAGTTGATTCTACTGAACCAACCTTGATTCCATCATATTCTACTCCAGCCTCATTATAATCTACAGTGGTATCTGGCTTTGTTGTAACATTAGATACAAGCTTCCACTTGCCATCTGTTGCATCCTTAGACCAAACGCTGTAGCGAGTACGTACTGGATCAGCTACAAGCGCTGTAGATGCAGACTGATTTACTACCGCTGTACCTGCTGGGCTTACTGCTGTTGAAGTTACGTTAGCTTCAGTCTTAGCATAAGAGAATGTATTGCTTGTAACTGCGGTAATTGTATAAGTACCATTAAATGTTGCATCAACACCAGTTACTACAACTTCTTCTCCAACAAGATATGGATGCGTTGCTGTAGTAGTAAGAGTTGCTACGTTAGATACAAGCAACTTATTATTGATTGAAAAAGTTTGATTTCCAATAGATGTGCTTGGCACGTCTCCAGCAGTTTTTGCGTATGCAAATGTTTTAGTTGTTGGAACCTGTGTAATTGTGTATGTTCCGTTGAATGTTGCATCAACTGATGAAACAACTACTGAATCTCCGACTAGGAATCCATGATCTAGATATGTTGTAAGTGTTGCTACGTTTGAGGTAAGTGCCTTATTTACAACTTTACGAGATGGAAGCAATCCAGTAAGAGTATACTTACCCTCTGTAACCAATCCAAGATCGTTAATTAGAGAGCTTGATCCGTCTCCAGTAAAGATAAATGGTGCTTCAACTGCAAGGTTTGCAGTTCCGACCTGAGTTCCTTCTCCTCCGAATACGATATTACCTGCGATGTTTACATCTCCAGTAATACCTACGCCACCCACAACTGTAAGCGCACCAGTTGTTGGTGATGTTGAGGCTGTTGGAATTTCAATATGAATATTCTGATTTGGTGTAATAACCATTTGTGTATTATCATCTGCCAAACCACCTGCGGCGAATACAATCTTGTTCTGTGAACCTGTGTCGCCAGTTGCGAATACTAGATTACCTTGATCGTTTCCGCCTTCTGCGCCAACCATAAAGATATAACCGTCGCCCTTACCAGTAATTGTAAAGTCTGGATCGGCAAAGTTAGATGATGTAATACCCATGTCAATGTAGCCAGCATTATCTGTTCCACTGTTTGAGTATGCAATAAAGTCTGTTGAAGCATTTACACCTGAATTTAGATTCTTGAAAGAAATCTGCTGATAGTCAGAGCTATTTGCAACTGCAGTAATAACAGGATTTGTTAATGTCTCTCCAAATTCTACTGCTCCTGCTCCGATTGGAAGGTGCTGTACGCCAGAGAAATCAACATCTCCATTTACATCAAGGTCTCCCTGCATGTAAAGGTTTCCTGCGACACCAACTCCACCATTTACGGTTAAAGCACCTGTTGTAGATGAGGTTGATTCTGTAGCGATTTCAATATGAACGTTTGTATCTGGAGTAATCTCCATCTGTGTATTACCTGCAGTTAATCCGCCTGCAGCAAATACAATCTTGTTATCTAAACCAGTTTCAGATGTTGCTAAAACAAGGTTTCCGTCTCCTGCTGGAGCCCATGTAAGTCCTGCTGGATCTAAAGCAGTTTCTGCTTCTGGCAATCCAGATGTAGCAAATGTAAATGTTACTGATGTTGGAGCGCTTGTTACTGTGTGCTTTCCATCATATGAAGAACCTACTCCTGTTACACGAACAATATCTCCTGCTGTATACCCGTGTGGTAAAGATGTTGTCAGAGTTGCTGTTCCAGCAAGAATTTTCTTTGAAACAACATCATATATATCTCCTTGAGGAGCTGACATAAATATGTATCCATCATGCGGGCCAGTAATTCCATAAGTTTCAGCGTCAAAGTCGTTACTTGTGATACCCATATCGATCCAGCCATGATCATTTGTTCCATCTGCTGCATAAGCAATAATATCTGTTGAGGCATCAGTACCGTTGCTCAAATTAACTACTGAAAATTGTGCAAAATTGTTTACTGATCCTGAAAATACTGACATTGTGTTTGTAAGATCTGCTGATGTTTCAAATCCTAGTGCTGCAGATCCCTGTGAATTACCAGTATAAGTTTTTGTTAATTTAGTTGTGGCGGTCCAAGATGTGTCTGTTCCGTCTGTTGTTAAAACCTTATCAGCATTAGATGCCTGATTTGGAATTCCTTCTTGACCTAAAGCAAATAGAACTGTGTTTGTATTTGGCAAAGCGCCTGCTGGAGTTGGCGCTGTGTGCTGAGCTGTTACTACATATGAACTAGTTCCATCTGTTACGATATCATTATCATAATATAGAGTGCCTGCTGTATATGTACCTCTCCAAGCAAATCCTTCTGATGCTACCGCCCATTTTGATGAATCTGATGTAGGTGCTACGTTAGTAGAAGCTGTGACAGCTTTATATGCATACAGATTTGGCCCGTACTTTACAATGTCATTGTAAGAGTATTCAACCGAAGATGAATATTCACCTTTCCAGTTAAAACGAAGTTTACCTAAATCTAAAATTTGTGCCATTATAAGACCTCCAGTTGTAGTCGCCCTGTATTTGTATCAAAACTGTAGCGGAATGTATTGTAACTCCACATCCAATTAAGGTAATCATCAGAGCGAGTTTCAAATTCGTTGGGCAAACGAATAGGTTCATCACCCTTAATAATATCTATATATGCCCTGCCTGTAGACGTATCTTGTCTTACGCCATAAAATGCTTTATCGACAAGATTCTCAATGTTACTTGAGTAATCTCCGTCAATTTCAATTAACTCTTGGGCCATTAGTTAATCCTTTCAAGCTTATTTCCTTTTGTAATTGTATCATAAAAAATCTTATCTAGCAATGGTTTAAATGCCCTCTTCAAGGCTTACTGTAAGCACCATTACATCCTCTATTGGGCATGTAGCCATTAGCTTATCCCCAACATTTAGAACAAATTCAGTTATGACCTTATGTCTTCCGACCTCTGGATCCGCCTTATCGTCTACTCTTAAATCTCCTGAGACCAGTTGCTGGACCATATACTTATGGCTTAGAACTCTTACCTCTGAAGCCAAAAATTCTGACTCTGTAATGTCTCTATAAATATAAAGCTTAACTGGAAGAATAGTTCCAAGTGTGTTGCTTGCTAGCACCGACAAAACTTTTGTTTTTGTGGTGGCAGTATAAAATGGTGCTGGATTGTCTATGTCACCAACTAAAGCAGTAATGCTCTTTAGTGAACCTTGACTTGCTGTAGCCTCTATTGGATGTGCGTAACCTGGCATTTATTTCTCCTTAAACCTGCAAAATTCCTTGAACAAAGTATCTAACTCCAGCAGAGCCTGCTACCCAAACTGAGTCTGTGTTATTTACTCCAAATCTAAATGTTTCATAACTATTATATGCGGGAACTGGTAGTTTGTATGCTATTAATCCCCACTCTGTATTTGATTCCCAATCATCTGGAACAACATATACATAAATTTCAGCATCTGTTGCTGCTGTATTAGTTGCAATAACTGATACTAAATAATTTCCAGTTGCTGCAAATGCTTCGTTGCCAGAACCATATACGGTTCCTGTTGCATCATCTACAATTCCTAATCTTTGAATACCTGCCATATTAAACTCCTAACCACCAAGCTGTTTCTAAATCTGCGGTTCCTCCGCCACCTCCACCGCCAGATGCAGTTAAAATAATTTTATTTGTAGCATCATTATATGATGCTGTTAAATTATTATGGGATGAATGATTCAAAAGTGGTGCTGCATAATCTTGAACTTCTTCTTGAGTTAAAGTTGATCCTGTAGATCCTACTATTCCCCAAGCTGTGCCGTTCCATTTAAATGTCTTAGACCCCACCGTATACTCCTGGTTAAGGGTTGGGTTGGACGGGAATCCTAGTGCTGAGGTCATGTGTCAATTATACTATAATATCAACCCAAAGTGCTTTAGTATGAATAGTGTAGCTAGTATGCTCCATAGAATATTGAACCATATTAAGGTTGGTATAGTTTTTACAGTAGAAGACCAAATCAAGCCTAGGCTGGAAACAAGGGCAAATATATACAACCACCATATGCTTATATCAAATAGGAGTCCTGGGATAATAATAATGCCCTTTGCAACAAAAGCAAAAAATTCTACAGTGTTTGCTTTATTCCAATAATCTTTGTTTCCCATTGTTTTTAAGGCTGTAAGCCATTCAGTTTTTAGACGCATTAATTTTTCCTATAAATTCTTTATGATTAATACATGCATTTGCCATATCGTTTTGCCTTCTTACAGATTCTTCATATTGTAAAAATCCGTAATGTTGTCCAATAGATTTTTTTTGAGCTTCTAAAACTTTTTCTTTATTTATTTTTTTAATACCAGCAGCCACAGATATCCAATTAAACAGTATCCATATTTTTCCAAAAAAATCATCAAATCTTGGCAGCCTATACTCCCAAGTATTTAGTAAAGATTTTAAGTTTTCTGGAGCATTATCATATTTAAACTTTTTCCAAAAATCTGTGTCGGACCTTTTAGACATATAATGAAAATAAATAAAATCTACAACTTGATCATTAATTGATTTAAAATATGAATTAAAGTCATCTATATTTTTTTGATTATATGATTCTAATGTTTCTGAACTACTTAGTATTCTTTCTAGTGACATTATACTAACCCAAATTGAAGTTGCTTCAAGCGGCTCTATAAAACCAGATGCCAGCCCTATTGCAATACAATTATTCACCCATGGGGTTTCATAATATCCTGCATTAAACTTGAACCCGCCCTTTTCTTTTCTTGGATATTCTGGTTCAAACCCGAGATATTCTTCTATTTCTTTTACTGCTTCTTTTTCAGATATTAAAGAAGAATCATATACATATCCACAACCGTATCTTGATTGTAGTGGAATTTTCCACATCCATCCATATCTCATTGCTATTGCTTCTGTGTATGGAGGAATTTCTTTATCTTGTGAAATAAAAAAAGGAATTGCAGAATCTACTGGTAAATACTCAGAATGACTTTTCCACTTAGCGTTAAAATGTTTTCCTATAATAACTCTATGAAATCCGCTATTGTCAAACACAAAATCTACATCTACTATTTTTTTATTACTTAAAACTAAGCTTTTTATATTATTGTTATTATCTACGACTATATTATCAACAATGCCATCTACAAGATGTATGCCTCTAGACACCGCTATTTCTTTTAGCATTCCCGCAAATTTTACTGCATTAAAATGAATGGAATAATTACTTAAAACCTCATATTGTCCATCTTTATTTTTAAAAAATGGAACCTTACTATCTTCACTAATCTTTGCGCCAAAATCTACTGGTTCTAGGCTATCTTCTAAATATAATGCAGATAAAACTGAACTATAAATAGGCAAAACCTTATCGTTTATTTTGACAATATCAAAGCCAATGTTATCTTTTGGAATAAAAGAGTGATAGAAATGTTTACCATCATCATTCCAATTTGTAAATTTAATACCATTTTTAATGGTAGCATCACATTTTAATATTAATTCATAAACTGGTATATTTAAAAATTCTAATAAAGATATCAGGTGCGGCGTAGCTCCTTCACCAGCTCCAAGTATGCCTATCTCTGATGACTCTATTACTGTTATATTTTTATCTTGATATACTGCTTTTAAGTATAATGCTGTTAACCATCCAGAAGCTCCGCCACCTACAACTACAATGTTATTCATAAAGCCACATGTCTTCTGTTTCAACCCAAACTTCGTTTTTATTTAATTTAATGCCATGCTCTTTTAAATATTCTTTTAATCTTTTTTGAGCACCTTTTCCATAAAACGTTTCCATTTTACAGCATCCAGTAGTAACCAGATAAAATTCTGCATACGGATCCCATGCTGCATAAACTCCCATAAAACCAGAACCTTCATGCAAAACTTCCCATACGCTAACATCCTCTAACTGAAGTTCTCTTTTATAATCCCACTCTTTATAAGGTGGAGTTTGTATACTATCGTAATTCATCCAGTTATCATCAAATACGTCGCTTTCCCAAGGCGCTTTTAAAATATTATGTGTTGTTCTCCATATTGGCATATTGATAGTTTACCATTTAAATGCTATAATTACAATAGTAGAGAAAGAGAAAAATGAAAAAAATAACATTTTATCCATCTTCCCAAGATGTAGTAAACTTAGTTCCGCCTCCAAAACCAGCAAAAGCGTACGTACCAGAATGGTACAAAAAAATAAAACCAGTTGATAAAAGCAATCCCAAATTTAAAAAGGACGGGACTCAGCTAAATGTTAATTTAAAACAATGTATGCCTTTTTTAGATACCCTAACTTCTGGATACATCCAAGAAACCTGGAGCGATATTTTTATTAGCGTAGATCAGGATTCTGAAGGTAATTATGTTGTAGATATTGGATATCCCATGGGACCAGAACAAGTTAATTATAGGTTTGCTCCAACAATGTTAGATGTAACTTCTGAATATTTTCCAATAGAATTTGTATGGATTGAGCCTTGGGTACCAAAAACTCCTAATGGGTATTCTACGATACTAACTCAACCATTTAATAGAACAGATCTTCCATTTTACTCTTTAACTGGAATTATAGATTCAGATAAATTTTATCACGAAATACATGGAGCATATCCATTTTTCTTAAAAAAAGAATTTAATAAAACAATAATTCCTGCTGGAACTCCAATGTATCAAATGATACCTTTAAAAAGAGATTCTTGGGAAATGGGACTAGAAAATTTTAATGAAAAAGAAATGCTTTCAAGGAAGAGTTCTGTTAGAAAATATATATATGATGGATATAGAAATTATTTTTGGCAGAAGAAAGATTATAAATAATGACTATTAATATTTATTGGGCTTGTAATGAATATGAATGGATGAGGGCTTCTCGGCCAACCGCTGTTTCAAAAAAGTATTATAATAATTTTAAATCTAATGATAATTCTGAATTAGCATCTATAAATAGGTGTCCAGCATTTAATGATTATTTAACTAATCTTTATGAATTAAGAAGCATATATGACTATGAGTTTTATCTTGAAGATGGTGCAGTAAAATCAAACATGTACTCGGAAAAATTCTTTAACGATCATGTAGTAATAAGAGATATCAATCAAAAATGGTTTTCCTTTAGTCAACAGTATATATTTTTTACTGACCAGCCATCTTTACTTATGACAACATATGAGTTTCCTAATTTTGAAAACAATAATATAACTAAAAACTGTCATACAATACCAGGACAATTTGATATAGGCAGATGGTTTAGAAATACAGAATTTCCATTCTTTCTTAAAGAAGAATCAGATAAATTTAAGATAGAAGAAAATGAAGTTTATAGTTATATTAGATTTCATACTAAAGAGCCAATTAATTTTATTCAATTTTTAGTAACAGATAAAATAAATGCTTTTTTAAATGATGCACGTAACTTAAATATGAATCAAAAGCGTAAAATAGTGCCTATGAGTAATATGTATAATAGATTTAATCATAAAGAATTAATTCTTAAAGAAATTAAGAATAATATTATTATGCAGGATATCTAACTATTACAACTCCAGAAGACCCACTGCCACCACCACTAGTACTTCCAGAACCATGATTATGACCTCCGCCGCCTCCGCCAGAGCCTCTGTTTGGTATAGAAGCAGAATCAGCTGTTCCTGGTGAGGATTGTAGTCCAGATCCTGCACCCGCTCCACCACCAGATGATCTAGAACCACATCCGTTAGCTCCACCGCCGCCTCCGCCGCCTCCATAGTCAACAGAAGATCCACTTATTGATAAGGTTCTTGCAGCACCACCGTTTCCACCGCATTCTCCGCCTCTAGCTCCCCCAGCTTGACCATCTCCAGCAATTCCTGCTCCACCTCCACCAGCACGACCTCCTCCTGAACCTCCGTTATAAGAATAATTTGTAAATCCACTATAACTGCTATTTGGGTTTGATCCGCCATTTCCTCCATTACCTGCTTGTGATGCTGCTGCTCCATTAGCTTGAATTGAGCCAAATAAAGAAGGAGATCCAGCATATCCAGCGTTTGAAGATCCCCAACTACCACTTGGATACCCTGAGCCACCACCCCCAACAGTAACACTTGTAGCACCTTCTGTTACATTTAAAGAAGAATTATATAGTCCAGCGCCTGCACCACCCGCTCCAGATTCTCCAGATCCACCGCCACCGCCACCGCCAAGAATAAATATTTCTACTGGACCTTCACCAACTGCATTGAAATTAGAAGTTCCTGATGTAAATGTATGTATTCTGTAACCGCCAGCAACTGTTAGGCTTCCACCATTAGAAGCAGAATTTAATCTTCCAAGAACATTTCTACGTCTTGTTAATGGTCCATATGAACCTCTTACAGTACTAATAAATGGCATTTATATTCTCCTAGTAATTTAGATTTGAGTTTGCAAAGATAATCCAGGAGCTGCCTGTTCTAAGCAAGTTGAATGTGAATATATCAATCTTTCCTGCAGAACTTGTTGCAGTTGGTGCTGAACCGTTTGGCCAACGAAGAGTCGCATTTGTACCAGCAACCTGAAATGTGGTTGGGATATATCCAGTTGAACCTTGTGTAACAAGGACGTTAACTGTCATGATCTTATCGTTGTCTGTAGGCATATTAGTTACATTGAATGTCATATTACCTGTTGGGGCTGTTCCAACATAGTAAATATTACCTGCTGTCCAGTCAAGAGTTGCGACATTTGATGCAAGAGTTACATTTACTACCTGCTCACGCATTTCTTGGATATCTGAGGTTCCAGATATTGTGATTCCACCAGTAGTTGTTAAAGATGTAGCTGAAACTACGCCTGCTGTAATAGCACCTGAAGTAAGAGCGCCCATTCTAACATCAGCATATGCGAGGCCAGCCTGAGCAAAATCTACAGCATTGGTTGGCTTGTTTGCTGCATCTTTAAATATTTTTATTGTTCCATCTGTTGCATCACGAACTACACCAGCATATTTTGTAGCTGCTCCAACCTTATATTCTCCTACAAGACCAAGGTCGATTGCGTCTCCTGCGTTTCCGTCGCCGACGAATACGATAGGGAAGGCTACTTCGAGTGTCTGCACACCTGTCTGTGAACCTGAACCACCGAAGGAAAGATTACCAGCGATGTTTACGTCACCTTGAATACCTACGCCACCGACTACGGTAAGCGCACCTGTTGATGGCGATGTTGAAGCAGTTGGAATTTCAATGTGTACACGATCATCTGGGATAATGACCATTTGTTCATTTCCAGTATCATATCCTCCAGCGGCAAAAACAATTCTATTTTGAGAACCATTTGCTCCTGTTGCAAGAACTAAGTTTCCATATCCTGGAGTTCCTGCTGGTGCTTCTAAGAAAATATAACCATCATGAGGCCCAGTAATACCATAAGTAGACTGACTAAATGTTGAACCAGTGATACCCATATCAATCCAACCAGCAGCATCTGTACCGTTATTTGTATATGCAATATAATCTGTTGATGAGTTTGTTGAATTGTTATGAATTGCTATCTGAGCATATGGTGATCCATTAAGCTCAAATACGGCTGCTGGATTTGTTAGTTCAGCGTTTGAACTAAATGATTTTGCGCCAGTTCCAAAGAAAATCTCATCGTAAATTTCAATTCCTTCATCTGGAGTAAATACCATTTGTTCACTACCACTTTGAAGTCCACCTGATGCAACAATAATATTATTTGAAAGACCTGTTGAGTCTGTTGCAAACACTAAGTTGCCGTCTCCAGTAAATTTGTTCATCTGTGAGTTAATAACAGATGTTAGTGCAACGTTTCCTCCTGTATATGAACCAGGTGTTGCAACTACTACTTGTGTTGTACTTGGTGCTGAAACTACTGTATAGCGACCTTCAAGTGTTGGTGCTACTGGAAGAACTAAATCAAAAATAACTCCAGCAATCATTCCATGAGGAGATGATGAAATTAAGTTTAAGCTAGTTCCAGCTACGCTGTATTGTGAGACTGTAACAACACCAGCGATAGCACCAGACATAAAGATATAGCCATCACCAGGACCTGTCAATGAAAATGTTGGATCATTAAATGATTGGTTGGTAATACCCATGTCAATCCAACCTGACTCATTAGTTCCGTTTGAGGCATATGCAATAAAGTCGGCAGATGAAGATGCACCAGATCCTGTATTAACTAAAGCTGTTTGTACGAAAGATGTAGAGGATCCTTCAATACCAAGTGCAACATCTGTCAATGTTGCTGATGTAATAAAATCTGTAATATCTGCACCAATTAAGAATGTATCGAATGAGTCAGACCAAAATGTGAGGGTGCCGTCGGTCTTAAGAACTTTACCAGCCTGATTTTCTGTTGGAGGAATTTCTGATCCCTCAACCATGCGTGACCAATAGTTTGTGTTTGTAATTTGAATATTTGCTGCAGGGATTTGATTAGTATATACCCATACAATGTTGTTATAACGAACTACGTCATTTAGTTCGTATGTGTCTGTTGGATCATGATCACCCTTCCAAATGAAGCGAAGGTTACCTAAATCGATTAATTGTGTTGCCATTTGCTATGCTCCTACCTCTACTAGTAAGTGTGATGGATTCTCTGTATCCCATTCAAATTGTAATGGAATTGTCGTGAATATCCACTCTTTGTATTCGTCATTTTTACGAACTCGAATACCGTTCGAATATATACTACTCTGTGGAAGAACTACTTTAGATCCATCATCTGTTACCTGAAGATATAACCTTCCAAGATCATTGCTTGTTTTAAAACCGTAAAAAACTCCAATATCTGTTGCATTGCCTCCGCCGCTACTTTCTCCTGCAACAGAGTCCCACGTTGTGCCGTTCCAAGTCCAGGTTCTATCGTCGGTAGCAAAAAGCTGTCCTGCGACGGGATTGGCTGGAAAATCTAATGCTGGCATAGTCTAAAGTATAGCACGGTATACATTAAAATAGCTATATTCATTTGTTAATGCTAATTTATATATATTCATGCTTTTCTCCTTATCATAATTTTGTAATAATAACTTTTCCATGAGTGACTCTGTTGGTTCCAGTAGAAGATAAAACTCTATTTATATTCAATCCGTTTGCATAATATGAGCCTCCGCCTCCGCCTTGAGAACCTCCAGCGTTATCTCCACCACCACCGCCAGAATATCCTCCACCTGCACCTGCTCCTCCGCCTCCACTCTGTCGTCCACCTTCTCCACCGCCTCCAAAACCACCGTATATATTTCTTGATCCTGGTTGTGCGCCTAATCCACCGCTAATAAAAGATTTTCCTCCAACGTTTCCCCATGTTGGGTTATTTTGACCATTTGTAAAAAATCCACCGCCTCCGCCGCCACAGTTGTCGTTTTGTGCAGCATTTCCACCATTACCATTTGTACCACCAGATCCACCACCAGTTGTATTATAAGTTCCAGTATTATATCCACCCTTACCATCAGAACCAGTATCTGCATTTGCTACTACTCTTCCAGAAGAATCTCCTTCTGAGCCACCACCGCCTCCAGCAACTACTAAAATATCTGAATTTGTATTGCCTGTAGATTTAATAACAAATGTTCCTCCTCCACCTGATGAAGCACCACTACCATCATCTCCTCCATGCTGACCAACAAGAATTCTTATTACTTCTCCAGCAGACAATGTGAATGTATCAGCAATTCTAGCTCCAGTACCTCCAGAAACTCCACCTCCACCTGCTCCATAAGCATCAACATAATAATTTCCAGAAGATGGAACTGTCCACTCTTGAATTCCTTGTGTTGTCATATTTAAATATGTTTCATCCCAAGTAGTGGTGTACGCTGACCTTACTTGTGATAGTGTTGGTCCTTGGTATCCAGATATTCCAGCAGTTGTAAATTCATGAGATGTAAAGTTATATAGAGATGTTGGGACTGTCAAAGTTCTATTTGTAAAATTTCCAAATTCGTCTGTTGCTCTAAATGTAATAGATAGATTTCCTGTTGACGTTGTTATTGCTGTTGTTGTTCCACTAATTAAACCAGAAGATGATAATGTTATTCCAGATGGCAAAGATCCAGAAACTATAGAATATGTTAATAAAGATGCATCAGTTGCTTGTAGTTGATATGAATAAGCAGATCCATTACCAATTGTTGTAATAGTTCCAGAAGTTACCCAGACTGGACTTAAAGCATTTACCGTTATCGAAAATGATCTAGGACTACTATTATTTCCGTCAGAAGCACTAATATTAAAAGAATATGTTGTTGTAGAACCAACGCCCGAAAGTGTACCAGTAATTGCTCCTGTTGATGAGTTTAAAGAAATTCCTGATGGCAAGGATCCTGAAGAAACAGAATAGGACATTGCAGTATTTTCTTCATCAGTTGCAGAAACTGATAAAGATACTGATGCTCCTTCATTAAATGTTCCTAAAGTTCCAGCTGCTGTTTGCCATATTGGTGAATCATTAACTGTAAGAATATCATAATAAACACCATATAAGTTAGATGGATTTGTAATTTTTATGTCATAAGGCTCTTTACTAGCAGAAATCATTCCAAATACTGCTGTAATTGATGTTAGATTATCCACAGTTGTACTATCTGCAATATATTCTGTTCCGTCTGTACCGACTAAAGATGCCGTAGCTCCAGGTGCAAACTGGGTTCCTGTAATAGTTATAGTATTAGTTGAGTTTGATTCTAAAATAGAACCGACATAGCCAGTTACTCCTGGAGTTTCGGCAACAATATTTTGCCAGCCATAAGTTGAACCAGTATATAATTCAAGTCTTTGTAATTCACCATTAAAGTATGGCTGACCAGTAGATGCAGATGCAGGACGACCTGCAGTATTGCCAAAAGGTATTCCTGAATTTGATGACTTTCTAATAGCCATTAATCGAACCTCCAACCTAAAGTTGTGCCTGTGTAGACAAATATTGATATTGCTTGATCTACGTCAATTATAGCATCAAGTGTTTGTCCATTAATCTTACTTCCGTTTCTAGCTATTGTAATATTATTTGTAGCCGCCGTCCCATATGCATCATATATAGTTAAAGTATCTCCAAGTGACGGGGTGGCAGGAAGAGTAAGATTTCTTGCTGCAGATGTATCTACAAAATAAGAGTAATCTTTTTCTAATGTTATATTTGAAGAAACTGCTAATGGAGTTATTGAGCCTGCTGGACCAGTTGCTCCGTCTTCACCTTTTGGTATCCAAACTTCCCACTGTCCATTGTTTTGATAATCAACTGGGTCTCCAAGCTGTCCGCTTGCTTTAGCAAGGTACAGTTGTCCATCTGAACCTCTAACTACCGCTACGTCTGGTAGATATCCATTTGTTGGAACATAGTTTCCTAAATAATAAATTCCAAATCCTGCACCATCGGCACCGTCTGCACCGTCGGAACCATTTGTTCCTGCTGGACCTGCTGGGCCCTGCTGTCCAGTAAATCCTGGAGAAAACTCAATCCAAAATCCGTCATAGTAAATATATGCTCTTCCAGTAGTTGTGTTATACCAAACCTGCCCAGTTAATGGATTAGCTGGAGGATTTGCTCCAGGCTGGAAGTCTCCAGGAATACCTTGTGGTATTGAAAAATTAAATATAGCATCAGATGATGTGCCTGCATTTGTAACTGTTGCCTGTGATGCATATGATCCAGTTGTTACTGTGCCTATTGCAAGGGTTGATGCTCTACCAGTCTGCAATTCAAAATCAAATATGGCATCACTTGTGGTTCCAACATTTGTAACAGTTGAAGGATTACCAAAATCTACATCTACTACATCTCCGACAACAATTGTTGATCTAGGGCCTGCTGGAATCTGAAAATCAAATACCGCATCGCTTGTAGTTCCTGAATTTGTTACAGTTGCTGGGTTGCCATCAACTACTGTATCAACTTCACCAATTGCTATTGTTGCCGCCCTACCTGCGGGAATCTCAAAATCTAATGTAGCATCGCTAGTTGTACCAGAATTTGTTACTGTTGGCGGATTTCCATAAAGAACATCATCTACTGTACCAACTTGAATTGTAGCTGCTCTACCTGCTGGAATCTCAAAGTCGAATACTGCGTCAGAAACATCTCCGCTATTTACAACTGTTAGTGGTTGGCCAAAGTCAACATTATCTACAGCTCCTACTGTTATGGTAGAAGCACGACCTGCTGGAATTTCAAAATCTAAAACGGCATCTATTGTAGTGCCAGTATTTGTTACTGTTGCTGGTTGTCCATGAAGAACCGTTGTAACTGTACCAACACTAATCTCTCCAGTTTCACCCTTGTCGCCTTTATGTACAACTTTTTGCCAATTTGGAGTTGAAGGTGCTACTCCTGCTAAACTTAAATTTTCATTTAATCTCCATAGAGATCCTTGATACGTTACACCATCATGTAATGTATAAGAAACCGCAGAATTATAATTACCTTGATAATTTACAAATGCTGGGCCTTCTGGACCTGTTGGACCTGAAGCAACTGCTTCAATCCAAAATGAATCGTAGTATACATAGAGTTTTGCATTTACTGTATCAAACCATGCAGACCCTTCTTCTGGTGAAGATGGTGCAGTTGCAGATGCTGTAAATCCTCCGCCTGTTCCACCAGTTCCTCCGCCACCACCTGAGCCAGAAATTTCTACCCAAAAGCTTCCGTCATAAATATAAAGTATTGCTGTGTCTGAATCTAACCATAGGTCTCCAACATTTGGATTTGCTGGAGCATTAGCAGATATATCAGCAGAAGTTCCGCCTGTTGAAGATAAGCTTAGCCTACCAGTTTGATCATCATAATTAACTGTTACATTTGTGTGCGTTGCGCTTGTAAGCATAAGAGCGGCAGTATCTTGAATTCGCTCATCAATATTTAATTCTGAATCTGGAACAAACCCGTCTGGGCCAAGTGATGCTACGCCATCAGCGTTTCCAACATCTGAAATTGGAACATATAAATCTGGTAGTGAGTTTCCTAAGCTAGCTACTGCTTCGTCAGTATATTCATTTGCTGTAGTTATTGCATTTGATATTGCATTATTTACCGTGGTTGCAAAATTAGCGTCGTCTCCAATTGCAGCAGCAATTTCATTAAGAGTGTCTAAAAGTCCTGGTGCGGCATCTACTAAATTAGATATTGCTGTAGTAACATAAGATTGTGTGGCTATTGAAGATGTGTCAACAGATAAGGTAATTGTATTAGCTTCGTCGTCATAGGATTTTAATATCCCACTTCCCGCCGTTAATGCTGTAGCAATTGCGTCCATAGCCATTTCATTGCTATAGGTCGCAGATAAGTTTATTTTATTATTTTCATCGTCATATGTGACGGTAATTCCATCATGTGTTCCAGCTGTTAAAACACCGCCCACAATATCCTGTATGGCTTCTGTATCAACAGATGCGCCTTCAAGGGCAGCTATTCTATAATCAAGGCTGGTGGTTACGGTTGATCCATCAACGCCTACCTTGGCCTGTAAAGCCTCAATTGCGTCGTTGGCATTGGCGTGTTGCGCTGAATGCGAAACCGCTTGAACCGAATCCGTAGATTGCGGGTTAACTAGAGAATCTAAATCCTCTGGGAAATTTGTTGCCATTTACGTATACCTCTTTCCCTATTATACCTTAAAATCTATTCAGTATTACCATTTTCCTAATGGGCAGGTAGCATGCTGTAGCTTGGTTTTTAAAGACATAATACAACCGCATTGTTTACACTGCTTTGTTAAATCTATAAGTTCTGGACAGGCTTTGCAAATATCATATCTTCTATCAGCCTCTGCTTCTTGAGCATACTCTGTATTTGGATTAAGAAGATCCCACGGCCTAGTGTCTCCTAATTTTTCTTTATACTGCTGCCATCTACTTTTTTCTGTCATTCGTATACCCCTGGAACTATAAATTGACCATCTTGATATAGCCAACCAGCCTCTGCTAATTCAGCATGCCTTTGAATATCCTTGTCAACCAAAACAAATTCTGGACTTGAAAGTAATGCGGCCTGTGTCATTTCGTTAGATAAAATTTGATCAACTGTTGTGTCAATCACAAATGATGTGCAGAACAGTCCATTTACAGATTCACACTCTAAAAAACTTGTTGCGTTTAATAGCTTATTAGCAATTTCTTCTTTTACACCAATAAAGAATGCTATCTGGCCATCTATAATGACTGCCACTTGTTTTGCCGATTCGCCTGCGGCAACTTTGGCTATTTTTACTCCTGGAATAAACCAGTCTTCTTCTTGTAAATTAATCATCTATAGATTATACCTTTTCTGTTAAATTTTGTAAATACTTTAAATTTACCCATAGCTTGCACAACACGTTGTTCTAGATCCATCTGAGTTATTGTTTGCTGTACAGTCTCCCACATTGTAGCATTGGAAGTAGTTATTGCTTGCTGGATTTGTTACATCATAACTCTTGCATTGATATTTATAAGATGTACATACTGGAGTTGGATTTGTAGACTGACATGCAGGATATCCAGAAGTAGAGCATTGTCTAGAATATCCAGATCCAGATGCTGAATTATTAAATGTTGATGTTGAATATCCGCAATTTCCAACACCACCACCACTATAGGATTCAGTGCAGTACCAAGTTGTGGATGGTGGAGGCGGAGTAGTATATCCGCAAGAGCCGTCTACCTGGCTATTACTTATAATAATTTGCTGATTGATAGCTCCGCAACTATAGTCATATGAATATCCATCCCAAGATCCATTATTCAAAATTGTTCTTCTAGCGTTATATGGCCATGTTTGATAATTTACTGTATATGTTCCGTTACAATAACTTCCGCCACCTACTGGACTACTTCCTATTGCATCTCCATATGCTTGACATGGACCATAAGTAACTGTTACTGGAGGGGTGCAAGATCTGGTTACAGAATAACTTCCGCTTTCATTATATGTATTTCCGCAATTATCTGTTCTGCTTCTAGATGCTGCTGTTCCAGACTCTGTACCAGATGGACAGCTTCCACTCCAAGTAATATTGCCATAAGACCATGCCGAATAAGATGTAATTGTGCATGCGGGTGGTGGTGCTGTGTATCCACACAAACCGTCTATTTGATTACTACTTGTAACAGTTAAAACATCTGTTGTTCCACAACCATCTGTTGAATATGAAGATCCGTCCCATGAGCCATTAGAATAAATCTTTTTTCTTGTGTTATATCTATATGTTGTACGCTCTTGATAAAAATTGCCAGAACATCCTGTACTATTGCCTAAATTTTGTATTGGGCTACCGTATGTCTCACATGGTCCATATGTAATTACTGGAGCTGGCTCTACATAATTATAATAAATAAAAGGTACTGTTGAGCCAAGTGGTACGACTGTTCCTGCAGAAACAGATTGCTGGCTAATAAATAAATTTAACCCTGAAGTACTTGTTTCTTGTTGAGATTCTGAATATGTAAAACCTGCAGCCTGAATTGCTGCAATTGCTTGTGATCTTGTAAGCCCATTTAGATTTGGAACACTAAATTTTCTACTTCCACCTCTACCAGATCTTCTACGCATTTTAAGCGCTCAAATCGCCGAGTACAACCCATGAATTTAATGCTCGTTTAATTAATGTTGCAGAACTCCATTGTGTTCTTAATTTTAATCCAGGGGTAGCGTTTGGAGTAAATCCACTACCTGCTATAGTTACTTGAGAAGATCCAGTTTGTAAAACATCACATGAAAATCCAACTGGAAATGAAGAAGAATCTGTAATTGTTAAAGTTCCTCCGCCAGACATTTCAATCAATTTATCTAAATCAGTTGTAGCCAATGTATATGAGCTAGACTGAGCATTTGTGTTAACATATAAATTTGTTTCAGACAATGCTCTATACCATACGCCTCCATGAGCAAAGAACATGGCACCCTCTCCATGAACATGAGCCCATCTGCCATGATTAGATGCGGCAGAAGGTAGTTCTGCTATAGTGCTATAAACTGGAATTGTAATTGAATCATAGGTAAATCCAGAAGAGTCTAATTTATTTCCCAATGCTGTTGTAATAGTAGATGCATATGAAGCATCATCATTAATTGCTGCCGCTAACTCATTAAGAGTATTTAATGTTTCTGGAGCTGAGTCTACAAGGTTAGAAACTGCTGTGCTAACATATGTCTCTGTAGCATAACCAGTTAAATCTGGTATGGTTGGTTTTCCAGATAATTGACTATATGTAATATTTGGAATATCTCTTCCATCTATGTTTAATCTTTTACCTGATCCAAGAGAGGTCCAGTACAATGTGCTTGATGTTGGTATACTTTCATTTTCATAATTAGCAACATATATATTGCCGTTATCATAAACGATATCTCCAACTAGATATCTTGTGTTTTCTCCGCCTGGAAGAAGGGTATGGTTTGCCGTCCATTGAACTGCGCCTAATGCTATATTTGGTTTATCTGAAAGATCATTATATGACCCACTAAAAAGTTCTGAATCTCTTGCAATTGTAGATGGTATATACTCATCTGGAATTAATGCATTAGAGTCAAGTGGGGCTACGCCATCTATGCTGCCTACATCTGAAATAGGAACATAAGATTCTGGAAGAGAGTTTCCAAGTCCTGCTACAGCATCGTCTGTATATTCATTTGCAGAGGTAATATCTGCCATAGTTGCAATTTGATTTGATGCAATAGAGGCATCGTTTAAAAATTCTCCACTGGATCCAGCGATAACTATTTTTTCAGAGCTTCCTAACCAGAGGTCGCTTTCTGCAGCTGAATTATTGTAAAGTCCACTTACGACAACTGAGCCCATTGCTGGACCAGTCAGAACACCATCTGCTCCAAACTGCCAATAATTTTCGAATTCTTCTTCATGGCTAAATATATGCGGTTCTCCTGCAACAAATGAGGCTGGTGATCCATTTAGGTTTGCTGTGATAGTCTGTAGACCAGCACTTGGTGAGTCCTGTGTAATTGAATCAACAGTTACTATATCTCCGCCTACATAAAATAATGTATCCCCTATATAAATATTTGCTGTATTACTTGTTACAAAAGAAGTGTTACTTATTGTATTTTGATTTGTATAAGTATTAATAACCGTTTGTGGCCTTGTGCTAATAGATACATTTCTTCCGCCATCAGAAATACGAACGTTGTTTCTTTCTCCACCAAGAAATAGGTCTGCAGTAGAAGCATCTTGTGTTCCACCTGCACGAATATGAATGTGATTTGGTGCGGTAGGATCAATAATTAAATATTGATCTGAAGTAATATCCCCATCTGGCACAAGCTCTAATGTTCCTAGTCCGTAACCATCTCCAGATGCTGTTCCAGCACCAATAACCTGTACACCATCGAATGTAACATCCCCAGTATTACTGCCACCAGAAGAATCGATAGAAGGAAGACTGGCCCATAGGGTTGTTCCATCTCCGATTTTAGTTATTTTATTTGTTAAGTCGTAGCCAATTTCACCAGATAATAACGCTGTTGTACGTGCTGCCCATTGCGTAGCAGTTCCTCTTTTTACTCTTATTGTAACTGACATTAGGCTGTCCCGCCATCAATAACTCCAGAAGCTGGAACTTCAGTAGACTCAACAGAAAAAATTGCTCCATCATAAGTATGAATATGATCGAGAAGTCCTGTGATAGCTCCGCTTCCAACTGGATTCCAGTCGGTGCCGTCAAAATATCTTAGCTCTTCTGATACTGTATTGTAATAAATATCACCAATACGTGCTGATACTGGATTATCTTCTAAAGCTACTGCATGTAAAGGGACTAATCTTTTTACAGACATTTACTGCCCCCTTTATCCTACGATAACTACTTTATATGCTCCAGAAGCAGGTGCTGCTGTAAATCCTATTGTCACCTGACTTGTAGAATTTCTTACTACATCAGTTTCTACTGTATCGTATGTTGCTGCATCATAAACTTGAACCTGAACTTCACGAGTTCCAAGATTGTGTGTGATTGCATATGTTAAAGCTGCTCCGTCACCGATTGTAGCTACATATTTACGAGCTATATCGTGATAAGATCCTCCAACAAGTCCTACCTGCCACTTATCTGCTGTTTCGCTCCATAGAAGTTCGGCATCTGCCTCAAGTCCACGGTGAACAACAATACCAGCATCAAGAGAAGGCGAGTTCTCTTCTGGCATATCAGAGTTAAGGTTTACCTTATTGTCTGAGATATTAACTTGTGTTGAATTTACTGTATTGATTACACCAGTAACATTAAGGTCTCCGCCAACATTAAGGTTATTAGCAATTGTTACATCGTCTGGCAAACCAATTGTTATTGCAGCATTTTCTGAGCCTGAGCCAGAAACTGTAATTTCATTTGTGGTTCCAGCAATTGTTGCTACATAGTTACCAGTAGTTTGTGTGCCAAGATTAACGTTCTTAATTGTTACATGGCCAGTTGTTACTGTAAAGTCATTTGTCTCAAAAGATGCAATACCCTTATTGGTAGTTGATGCATCTTCTCCAGAAATTGTAATTGTGTGCAGAGTTTCGTCTGTTGTATAAGTAGTGTCAATACCTTCTCCACCAACAAACTTAACTGAGTCTGTTAGAAGATCTAGTTTATATCCACCATGTGCATTATCTGCACCTAAATCTAGTTGTGTTGCTACGTTTACTGTTCCTGCCGCAGTCAATCGACCTTGAGCATCTACTGTAAATGTAGGAATTGCAGTTGCTGATCCATATGAGCCAGGTGTTACTGCGGTATCATTTAATTTTACGGTTGTTGTTCCAGCAGCATCATCATATGTTGTTGTGATTGCTGTTCCGCCAAGAACTGAGGAACCAATTACATCTTGGATAACCTCTGAAGATGCACCCATTGGCATCCATGGACCATTTGGTGATGTAAGTCCATTGTAGTAGTACATCGTTTTATTTGATGTATCAAAGTAAAGTTGTCCAGCTACAGGTGCCGACGGTGCAGAGCTTAATCCCTGAATTCTGGCGTTCTGAAGTTCATTCTTGTTAAGATTGATATCAGTTACAAATAATCTTGCCATTTTCTATTCTCCCTTAAGACAGGTACGCTGTCCCACCGAATGGTTGAGCCATAGTCAGTGTAATTTTGTTAATACTATTATAGTCTATTCCAGTTTCTAATATGTCTCCTGCGCTGTTTTTAACCGTAACATTTGGGTTATACCCCATATTATGTGTGATCTCAAGAGCCCAGTAAGTTCCTTGATCAGTGACCTGATTAATTGAGAACGGATATGTAAGAGTGCTTGTACTTAGTGGATATGAGGTAGCTCCAGCCCAAGTAAGGTCGTTTGGCTTTGGCCCATAAAAATATGTAGTATTTTTGTCATAATAGAAATCTCCTTCAAGCCCTAGGTTTTCTGCTGGGACGCCATTGCCATTTAATATTGTTTTACCTCTTGGACCCTGTGGGCCAGAAGTAGAAATTACAATATCGTTAACAGTTTCTGTAATTACAACTTTAGGAATACTATCATTATTTACAATTGGCATTAGATGGTAACCGATCTACTTAATGTAATAAATCCTTCAAGCAACTTTATTTTATTGCTATTGGAATCTACAAGCATTATGTCATATGAAGACTTTGGATAGAACAATTTATTAGTTTGAGTCGGAGTCATCTTAATAGTTAATTTACCAAGTGCTGGATCAATTGTAATTCCGCCAGTTGGTGAAGTTAATGTAAATGCTAACTTGCTTCCACCCTTTGTATCACGAACCTGCATCTTTGCAGATGCACCAACAAGAGATATAGGGTCGTTGTTAGGATCCTTATACTCTAAAATAAATGAAAAGGTAGTATTTTGATCTACTTCCCAGTTTTTCTGTCCTGCCATTTGCCAAATCTCCTAAATAGGAAAACTCCTATGCTCATTTTAGCATAGGAGCCGTCCTAATTGATTTTAGTTTTTACTTCTTTGTGAAGCCAAAAGATGGCTCATTTGTATTAAGAGCCTTCAAAATAACGGGTAGCACTGCTGCGAGTCCGCCCTTAATTAGGTCTCCTGGGTCAGTGTTTCCAGTCATGTAAAGAGCAATGGTTGCACCCAAAAAGTGACGACCATAGCTTGACAATGCTGCGAGAATTTTCTCCTGCATAGTTACCTTTCCATCATTGTTAAGATCTTGTTTCATTAGATCCTCCTATTTCTGGGCATTGTGCCCAGGAATTTTGGGTATTACCCCAATTCTTATTATATACCTATTATGCGGAAATGTCTACAATCTCACAATTTCCGTCTGATGTACACGCAAGCGTAGCATTTGTAGATGTACCGTCTTCTGTTTCATAGAATGATAAATCTTCCCAGCGAATATCGTTAGGCATTTTTGCAAGCAAAGTTTCGTACTCTTCTTTAGAAACTTCCTGATACGGAGCTTGCTTATATGTATGATCTGAATGAGGCAGGAATGAAATACCTGAAACTTCATCAAAATGCTTATATACCCAAGCCCCTACTTCCATCCACTCTTCTTCTTTTACAGAAACTGTAATCGATGGCTTATGCTCACACCATGCACGTTGATAAACTAACCAAGTATTTAAGTGATCCAATGCAGTAAGATCAGATCTTGTAATTGCACCTTCTGGTGCTTTTACAGGAAATGAAAATACGTATGTATCGTTTGGCTTCATTACATCATCTTCTACTGGAATTCCGACTTCCTTTAAAAATGTAGAGATTGGATCTCCTTTTGAGCCACGTACTGTACGAATATAATATTGTGAATGCCATGGATGCATTCCTGAAGATACCCCGACTAATTGAGACACTGTTCCAGAAGGCTTTACACATGTAATAGCTGCAGACTCAGGAATTCCAATTTTCCCTGCCTCTTCTGAGTTGATAGTTCTTGCATATTCACGAAGTCCTTCTAAGGTTTTCTCTAGTTTATCAAGACCTTGCTTTCCTGAGAAAAACTTATGTCCGAATTGTCCTGTTAGGGAAACTCCGAGTAAGCGCTCTTCTTCTGTGTTATCTTTCCAAATTTTACGGAGATACTTGAAATCTGTTAGAGTTGCTTGCCATGTCCCAAGAATTGTAGCAAGGCGTACTTTGTTCGATACATCTTCAACTGTATCTTTTTCACGTAGTACGACTTCTGAAAGATTGCAAAACTGGTAAGGACGTAAAATAATTTCTGAGCAAGGGTTAGTTCCGTAGTGTATATCTGGATCTCTTCTTCCGTACTTGGCTGCTTGGGCTTGAGCTGCGGCCACATTGTATATACCTCGTTCTCCAGACTTTGAGTCATATAGGTTCTTCCATTCTGCAATAAATTGTTCCATCTCTGGTTTGCGTGAATACGCAACAGAGTTATTTGACAATGCACGTTGTGGATTGTTCTCCCACCAGTTACCAGATTTTGCTGCAGCCATTTCAATATCATTAATATTAGAAAGCGAAATCATTGCTGAACGACGAACTCCGCCAACAACTACAACCTCTCCAATCTTGCACATAATGTCATGCGCCTCAATTGGCTTTAGTTGACGACCTGCAGCATTCTTAAATTTTGCAATTGTAAAATCAAATAGGTTAATTAATGGTTGTGGCCCTGATGAACGACCACCCATTGTCTTAAGACGTGCACCAGCTGGGCGAACCTTGCTTACGTCAATTGCTGGAATGTGTCCTGTCCAAAGTAGTGCTAGTAATTCACGATATGCTTTTGCCCAGCCCTGCTTAGAATCTTCTACAACAATTACTGTATCTGACTTTTCAAATGAGTCTGGAACGGAAGGAAGCTTATTAACATACTTATATTCAACAGAGAAACCTACACCTGTTCCACACATAAGAATATACATTGTTTCATCAAATGATCTTGGGTTATCTACTGGCACAAATGAGCAGTTGTATCCTGCAACATTATCTCTTTCCAATGCTGCGCCAGAAGTCATAACAGATCTCATTGATGGCATTACATTTCTATTAAAGACTGCATCCTTAAGTTCTTTAACCAACTTATCAGATGGCTTGTAGTTATGATTCTTTTCTAGATGGACTAACATAAAGTCAAAGTATCTATCTACTGTTTCACCCCAAGTTTCACGACGGCCTTCCTCTGGAATCCATCTAGCGTAACGAGATAACGCAATGAAATTTTCATATGGGTTTGCAATAGTCTTTGACATTTTTAATAACACCTTTTCTCCGCCTTGCGGTTTATCTAAATTTTGAGTTGAAATCCAATTCTACCAAACTTTAATCTAAAGGGGAAGGGGTTATGAGAATCTTTCTTCCAAATGACTAAATGCATTCTTAGTCAACTTAATCCAATTATATTCTTCATGTATTTTAGTTGACTGAGCAAAGTAATAACCAGATATTGCTTTAAAATTTATTGCAGCAAAAACCATTTGATCTTCTAAATGTAATTTATCTGGTTTATAGAAAGATCCTATATGTGGATCTCCTACTGCTTTTGGAACACCGTCAATTTCTGCATTTGTAAGTGTCGAGTTGAGCTTTAGGGGTCCTAGATAATCTTTATAATGTGCCCAGTCATAAGTCGATATAACTGGCATACCTGTTGCTAAACCTTGAAGCGGGATAAAACCAAAACCTTCTCCCCAAGTAGGATAAACAAGAACATGGTGTTGATGATAAAGATCTACTAACTGCTCTACTGGATATTCTTCTGTAATAATTTTAATATTACTATATACGGTATCTGGAGAAACTAACTCTTTATTTTTATTATATATTCTAACAGTAGAAGATCCATGACATTTTAAAGTTAATTGATATTCTGGATTATTTCCAAATAATTTTATAAAAGTATCTGTAACTAATTGTCCATCTTTTCTTGGAGATGGTTCTCCAACATGCAAAAACTTTAGCGGCCTGCCTTCTTTAACTACTCTTTTATATGGCTTCCATATATCCTCTATACCATGTGGATAAACTTTAATTGGAGCAGTGATCCCATTAGTTTTATATACATCTGCAACCCAATCTGATGTTGCCCATATTTCATTGCAACTATTCATTCGATCCCGCCACTCTTCACGAATTTTAGTAGACTCCCATGGTGTATAACCAATCTGATATTGATTCTTATGTAATTTATAATGATGAGGTTGTGTAAAATTTAGTTGTAGTTGAGCTTTAGGGTTTGCAAAATCTACTTTATGTCCTAATTCCTGCAAAGATTTAATTATATTTTGTCCAGCATAACCGAAGCCCACAGCTGGATTCAGCCCCGCTCTTATTGTGTAATATGATATATGCATAATTTTTTCTGGTTGACTGGCTTGACACCTACTGTCAAGTAATGTTATGATTATAGTTCGTTATCTCTAAAGGAGGAAATGCCAATGGAGAATATCAAACAACGTTTGAGCGAAGTTGCTCATAACTGGACGTATATAGGAATGATAACATTATTTTTATTTACTGTCCAGCCTGGGCCAACTGCATCTCAAGCATTGCAGGTAGAAGTACCTGTGAAATCAACAGTACAACTTAAGAAAGAAACCTTAGAGAAGTACAGCACTACTGTATACAAGCCTTCTGAGATGCTAACAGACGGAGAACTAAAAGAACTCCTATCAGCTGTTGGCTTTGAAGGAAAAGCCCTTAAACAGGCTTGGGCTATTGCTAAGTCAGAATCTAATTCAAGACCTATGGCTTACAATGGTAACAGGAAAACTGGAGACAGTTCCTACGGAATTTTTCAGATTAATATGTTGGGTGAACTCGGCATTGATCGTAAAGAAAAATTTGACCTAAAGTCAAACATTTTATTGTTTGACC
>Ga0209358_10000538_pt1 | contig 32923 bp, 29 predicted proteins | sample LauGreFa1BDMLBSN_2_FD_187574 | JGI IMG/M metagenome (GOLD analysis project Ga0209358, IMG submission 187574) | Freshwater lake microbial communities from Lake Michigan, USA - Fa13.BD.MLB.SN (SPAdes) (version 2) | ecosystem: Environmental > Aquatic > Freshwater > Lake | place: Lake Michigan, USA... | reverse complement strand
CGTCAACCACGTTGAGCGCAGCGTCTAGCAATAACATGAATCCTGCTCCACCAGCATCAACGACTCCGGCATCTTTCAATACGGGCAACAGGTCGGGCGTGCGGTCGAGCGACAATCGCCCAGCGTCGCGCGCTGCTCGCAATGTGGCACCGAGCGTCGCTCCTTCAGCCGCCGAAGCTTTGGCTGCTTCGCTGGCCTCGCGCACGACCGTCAAGATCGTGCCTTCAATTGGTTTCAGTACTGCTTGGTAAGCCGAGGCCGAGGCAGCGCTGAGGGCTTCAGCGAACTCACTGGCAGTACTGCCCGCTTTGGCCGAGAGCTTTCCCGACAACCCGCGCAGGATCTGCGACAAGATCACTCCCGAGTTTCCGCGGGCGCCCATGAGTGACCCGTGCGAAATGGCTTGACAGGTCGGCTCGATCTCGGGACCGGCTTGGTCGAGTTCGGCAACAACGGCATCCAGCGTGCGGGCCATGTTGGTTCCGGTGTCGCCATCGGGCACCGGATAGACGTTGAGGCGATTGATTCGGGGGGCGTGCGCCTTCACGGCGTCTCGAAAGGCGATGACCGTACGACGAAGCCGATCGGCATCGAAATGTTCAGATGAGCCCTCGGGGCCGAGAACAGGTGGGTTCACCTGACCGATGGTAGTGGTCAGGGGCGTGGCTGATGTGACTGACGGAGCCCGAAAATCCTGCCTTGGATCTTGATTTGTGCTTGGGGGTCGGTCGAATCCGCTGGTAGCGTTCTGTGTCCGAGATCGTGCTTGGACGTCCATCCAAGCAAATTCAAGTGAAGAGAAAGAACGTGTCATGGCAGCAGTATGTGAAGTCTGCAATAAGCGCCCTTCGTGGGGCATGTCAGTGTCGCACTCCCATGTGCGTACCAAGCGTCGTTGGAGTCCAAACATTCAGCGCGTCCGCGCCATGATCAACGGCACCCCCAAGCGTCTCTATGTGTGCACCAGCTGCATCCGTGCTGGCAAGGTCACCAAGGTCAGCCGCGGCACTGCCGCATCGGATAAGTGAACGACCTCCGCTCATGCAAGGTGTGATCAAAGCCTTCGACCCCACTACGGGCACCGGCCTGATCCTGCGTGACACCGACCTCAGCGAACACGAACTGGCCGCTGATGCGCTTGAAGGCAGCATCTTTCGGATGCTTCGTCCTGGGCAGCGCGTGGTGTTCGATCTCGATGCCGACGGATTAGCAACTCAACTGCGTCTCGGTTCAGAAGTTGATATGGGAACACCCGGTTTCTAACCGGGTGTTTTTGCTTTCCCTCGTCCTTTTGTTATAAGCCTGTCTGTACGAATTCTTTAGCCCCCAACAACAATCCCCCCTATCCATGGCGAGCAATCGCCTAAGGAGCACATCATGAGCGGTTCAAGCAACAACGAACGTCTGAAGAAGTGGGTCGCCGAGTGGGCCGCAATCATGCAGCCAGACGACATCTATTGGTGTGATGGTTCGGCCGAAGAGTACGAACGCCTGTGTCAGCAACTCGTTGATAGCGGTACCTTCACCAAGCTCGATGAGGCCAAGCGCCCCAATAGTTATTGGGCTCACAGCGATCCAGGCGACGTCGCTCGTGTTGAAGATCGCACCTTTATTTGTTCAGCGAAAAAAGAAGATGCTGGCCCCAACAACAACTGGCGCGAAGCAGCAGACATGCGCGCCGAAATGAAGACGCTGTACACCGGATGCATGAAGGGTCGCACGATGTATGTCGTCCCGTTCAGCATGGGCCCGCTTGGTTCACCCATTGCGCACATTGGCGTACAACTCACCGACTCGGCATACGTTGCCGTCAGCATGCGCATCATGACCCGTATGGGCCAGGGCGCCCTTGATGTTCTTGGTAACAGCGATTGGGTGCCTTGCTTGCATTCAGTTGGCGCACCTTTGGCCGCTGGCGAGAAGTCGTCAGCTTGGCCATGTAACCCTGACAACAAATACATCGTCCACTTCCCCGAAACCCGCGAGATCTGGTCATTCGGTTCGGGCTACGGCGGAAACGCTCTGCTCGGCAAAAAGTGCTTCGCACTACGTATTGCTTCAGTCATGGCCCGCGATGATGGTTGGTTGGCCGAGCACATGCTCATTCTCAAGCTCACCAATCCTGCTGGCGAAGCTAAGTACATCGCAGCGGCATTCCCGTCGGCGTGCGGCAAGACCAACCTCGCAATGTTGGTTCCGACCATTCCAGGCTGGAAGGCCGAGACCATCGGTGACGACATTTGCTGGATGAAGTTTGGTCCCGACGGCCGTTTGTACGCGATCAACCCCGAAGCAGGTTTCTTTGGTGTTGCCCCCGGAACTGGTTACGACACCAACGCCAATGCCATGCACACCTTGTGGGGCAACAGCATCTTCACGAACACCGCCCTCACTTCAGATGGCGACGTGTGGTGGGAAGGAATGTCAGAAGACGCTCCGGCCCGCGCCACCGACTGGAAGGGCAATGCTTGGACTCCCGAGACCGAGACCCCGGCTGCTCACCCGAACGCTCGATTCACTGCGCCCGCTTCGCAGTGCCCATCGGCAGCCCCCGAATGGCAAGACCCCGCAGGTGTGCCGATCTCGGCCATCTTGTTCGGTGGACGTCGACGCACCACTGTTCCGTTGGTGACTCAGGCATTTAACTGGGAACACGGCGTGTTCTTGGGTTCGATCATGGCCTCGGAAACCACCGCTGCTCAGCAGGGCGCCGTTGGCAACTTGCGCTTTGACCCGATGGCAATGTTGCCGTTCTGTGGTTACAACATGGCCGATTACTTTGCACACTGGCTCGCAGTTGGCGCCAAGGCCGATGCAGCCAAGTTGCCGCAGATCTTCTTTGTGAACTGGTTCCGCCGTGACGAAGACGGTCGCTTCTTGTGGCCTGGATACGGCGAAAACAGTCGTGTGTTGAAGTGGGTCTTTGAACGTGTCGCCGGAACCGTTGGTGCCGTTGAAACTGCGATCGGCATGTTGCCCGCCGAAGGTTCGCTTGATGTTGCTGGCCTCAAGATTGATGATGCCGACATGAAGGCGTTGTTGTCGATTGATTCTGATGGATGGAAGGCCGCGATCCCCCAGATCAAGGATCACTATGCGCAGTTCGGTGCCAAGTTGCCCGCGAAGTTGACAGCACAGCTCGACACCCTCGCCTCCGCCCTCTAATCGGAACTATCTCGCCACTCTGTACTTTTAGTTCCACCTGTTGGAACCAAAAGTACAGAGTGGCTCTTTTTGGTGGGTTAGGAGACTTGGCCGACGAGGAGGGCGCGAATTCCGAGGCCCATCACGAACAGTCCGCCGCACCCGTACAGCAAATACAACTTATGTTTCATCTGATTGCGGTACGAGTAAATAATCGCGATCGCAATGATGCCGACGAATCCGTAGAAGGCGTGAAACTCAGGAAATTCGAGTTTGTATTTGTTCACCAAAATCACACCAAGGATGACCTGTACAAACATGGTGAGTTCGGCGAGCAATGTAAACCACCACAACGCTCGCGTGCGGAGCGACTCAATCTTGTGAGCGCCCAAAGACCATAAACCAGCCAAGCCGTTCGAAATGATGACGAACCAGGCCCACGACTCGTGGAGATCGACCAACATCAAAGCATTCATGACTTCATTGACCCTAGTTGCTCAAGCCTCACGTCGCACAGGCGACGCCACCGGTCATCGAGATCACGACACCATTCGGAGAATCGTTACTGAGCGTTCCCACCAAAGTGCGATCAATCTCAAAGCCCATACCCAAAATGTCGTCGTTAAAGATCTCGGCAGTGGGATAAACCTTCAAAATCTCGGTCACGGTTGAGCCGAGCGTGATATCGCCATCGGTGACCGGTCCCATCGGAACTGGTGCAGTACCTTGCACTGGCCCATAGGTCCACGAATAGAAATGCAAACGTCCTCGAGCAACTTCGCTCTCATCTCCGAACATCAGCAACAAATCACCCCAGCGCAGACCGCGCACTTGAGTTCCGGAACACGAACCAAATTCGGAAACTGGGCCAACAATTCCCGAGTCTGAACTTGGCTTTCCTAAAAGTTGCGTCACATACGCGATCATCTGGTCGGCATCGACACCGAACAACACCTCACCCAAACCATCTTCACGTAATACCAATTGTTCAGCGGGCGAAACGGTTGTCGATGTTGAACTCGATGTGCTCGTTGTTGAGGACTCTGGCGCAACTGATGTTGACATTGGCGCCAGAGTAGATTCGGGAATCGTCGTCGCTGTCGTTGGCAACGGAGCCAGGGTCTCACTTGACGAGTCGCCACCACCACACGCAACGACCACTATCCCAAGAATCGTGGCTACTGCTACCGAAAGAATTGAATGACGCGTACGCATATCTACAGTCTGCCCGATCAGCGGATCAGAGTGTCGGCTTGATTGCCTCGTTCGATGAGCCGTAAGCCACCTTCAGATGTCGTTTCAAATACTGTTACCGACGCGTTATCCAAACTGTCAATCACCAAACGATCGTCGCCAAGACATGACCCGATCACCGCATTGATGGCGATGAAGTGACTAAAAATCACGGTGTCCGCTGTGCTCTGCGCAACATACCGAACAACGTCATCTCGAAAATCGGTATAGGGCGAACCGAGAGCACCCCACGTGCCGGCCATAGCTGCACGCAACCAATCAATGCGCTCGCCAAGTCCGTATCCGTCCGGTGAAGGTATCTCTGTTACCAAGGGTTCGATGCCCACTGCCGCGTTTGACCACTTAGCCGACAAGTAACTTGCCGTCTCTTGACAACGCTTCATCGGGCTTGAAACCAAGCGCACCTTCGGCAGAACAGCCAAGCGGGTTGCCGTCGCCTCTGCCTGTTGCTGACCAATCTCATCGAGACCAGGATCAACGTCGGTATCCCAACCGGCAGCAGCGCGGCCATGTCGCACCATGTAAATACGACTCACATGAACCAACCCCTTGGCGCACCACCGGGTTGACCAACTTCGATGAAGAACTCTTCACCGAACGCAACTGCAAAAGTTTCGGGTGGCATCTGCAAGAACATGCTGCTATCAGTGACTTGGCTCGCATGACACATAATCGATGAGCGCTTCACCTGAACAAATTCACTCACGTCAACCGACATAGTGATTTCTTCTTGCAAAGTTCCGAACGGATTACCGTCATCGGCTGGGGCTTCGGGGTCAAAGTCTCCCCCACCAAGCTGCTTCATCATTTCTGCGATGCGCGTGCGATTCATGGTTGATTCAAGCACTCGAATTTTTTGACCATTTGCGATGGCGATATCAGCAGCACGATGCCCGACACGATGAACTTGAATGTGATCAGGATGACCGTAACCGCCGTGCCAGTCGTAGCAGGTAAAAACATCGGCTTGTTCGTCGTGCAGAATCTTGGCTAACGCCATGGCGGCAGTTTCAACATCGGCACCAATAAATGAATTCGGTTCTTTGTTCTGTGGCCAGCCAGTCATTCCGCTGTCGTTATAACCCAACCAGTAAACCTTTTTGACGCCCAGCACTTTGGCTGAACGCTCTGTTTCTGCCGCACGACGATCTTGCAACGATTCACCTTCGGCAAGATCTGCGGGCTTTTCGCCGTGACGACCATCAGTACCCATCACGAGAACAACGCGATGACCTTCGGCCGCAGCGCGGGCGATGGATCCACCTGTTGCTATTGATTCATCGTCAGGATGCGCATGAAAACAAACAAGTGTGCTCACGCGTCAACGACCGCTCCCGAAGCCAATAGCTTCTCGATTTCACTAGTGGCGAAGCCCCAGCCTTCAAGGATTTCTCGCGAGTGCTGACCGGGGTGCGCTGGTGGTCGTGAAACCGAAGGAATCGTTCGCGAAAAACGTGGAGCGGGTGCAGGCTGCTTGGTTCCCGCAACATCGATGATCATGTTGCGTTCAACGTTGTGTGGGTGGGCTGCTGCTTCGCTCATTGTGAGTACCGGAGCGAAACACACATCGGTTGTCTCCATAATTGTGCACCATTCATCGCGAGTCTTCGACTTAAAGACTTCAGCAATGCGCTTCTTCAAATGAGGCCACTGCGACTTGTCCATCTGCTTAGCGAACTCGGGATCGGAATCAAGTCCGGTGAGCTGCAGCAATTGTGCATAGAACTGAGTTTCAATGGAGCCAATCGAGATGTACTTGCCGTCTTTGCATTCGTACGCGTCGTAGAAGTGCGCTCCGGTGTCGAGCAGGTTGGTACCACGCGCGTTTTCATCATGAACGCCCATTTGCGAAAACGCCCAGAACATTGTCATCAGCACTGCGGTGCCATCAACCATTGCTGCATCAACAACTTGACCTTTGTTGCTTTTGCTTGCTTCGAGCAATGCACACACAACACCGAAGGCCAAGAACATTCCGCCGCCGCCGAAGTCACCGACCATGTTCATAGGGGGCACTGGGCCTTCTCCGGCGCGACCAAAGTGCGCCAAGGCACCCGCAAGCGAGATGTAATTGATGTCGTGTCCGGCAGCTTGCGCATACATGCCGGTCTGACCCCAGCCAGTCATGCGACCAAAAACCAATTTCGGGTTACGCGCCATACATACATCGGGGCCAATGCCGAGTCGCTCCATGACACCTGGTCGGAATCCTTCGATCAATGCATCAGCAGATTCAACAAGCTTCAACAAGGTCTCAACACCTTCGGGGTTCTTGAGATCGATTGCAATGTTTTGGCGACCACGCTGCAAGATGTCAAAGGCCGGACCATCAGGAGCCGGGCCACGCACGGCCTGGGCTCGCTCAACGCGAATCACCTCGGCGCCCATGTCGGACAACATCATGGCGGCAAATGGGCCAGGCCCGATGCCGGCGATTTCTACAATACGAAAACCTGAAAGTGGACCAGTCATACCTTTATCGTATTCAGCGGCCAGTGGCGCGCTGCCATTCGGCAAGTTTCATATGTGACGCCATCGCACCCGTGATGAGCGGCAACAAGGGTTCGGGAAGATCATGGCCCATATCGGCCACAAGCAAGAACGTCGAACCGGGCACCAATTCGGCAGTGCGTTTTCCGCCTTCGGATGGCAACAAAGTGTCATCTTTTCCGTGAACGACCAACGTAGGGGTCTGCAATTTTTGCAATCCCTCAACTCGTGAGCCGCTCGCATAAATAGCCGCCAACTGGCGACTTGACCCCTCGGGGTAGAACGATCGGTCAAATGCTCGTGCGGCTTCACGCTTGACTGCAACTTCATCGAAATAGCGCTTCGATTGCCACACCCCGTACTTCGGACTCGCATCGATGTAGGCCTGTCGCTCAGTTGGTGGTGGCCCCAGCAAAGCTTCGGCGGCTTCGGCCGTCGGCGCACCAATCTCAAATTCGCCTGTCACCGAATACAACGAGATCAACGAACGCGCGCGCTCAGGGTGTTCGATCACCAAAGTCTGAGCAATCATGCCACCCATCGACGCTCCCAAAATATGAGCCGAGTCGATTTTGAGGTGATTCAGTAACTCAATGGCATCTTGCGCCATATCCGACAATGTGTACGGGACCGGCGGCATTTCTTCGCTGCTCAGTGCCGCGGCGAATACGGCATTCGGGTCAACAACGACACCATCAAGTTTGGTTGACAAACCACAATCGCGATTATCGAAGCGGATAACAAAGAAACCTTGGTCGACCAACATCTGGCAGAACTGATCAGGCCAGTTGATGAGTTGTGCACCAAAGCCCTGAATCAACAACACTGCAGGATTGCTCGCCAACCCCATGGTTTCGTATTCAAGGGTGACCGACCCGATATTTGCAGGAATGTTCGCTTGTGGCATGCCGTGAGAATAGCCATCTCGTCACTTCGGTACCACCATCGCAACGACTATCTTTGTCGTATGACTTCAGGAATGTTCCCGCATATGCGCTTTGGCGTTCACACCGGATTGCAACACACCACGTATGACGTTTTACGTCCGGCGTGGCGCAAGATCGAAGATCTTGGCTTTGATTGGATCTCAATTTGGGATCACTTTTACGGCGCAACTGGCAAGCCCGATGACGCGGCTTGCTTTGAAGCAGTCGCGATGCATGCTGCCTTGGCCGCTGAAACATCCCGCGTACGCGTCGGGTCACTCGTTTACTCAGTCGGATACCGCCACCCTTCGGTGCTCGCAAAAATGATTACAGCTATCGATCACATTTCGGGCGGCCGTGCCGACATGGGGCTTGGCGCAGGATGGGCTCAAGTTGAGTACGAGGCATACGGCATTCCGTTCCCCGGAGTCAAAACGCGTATGGATCAGCTCGAAGAAGCCGCTCAATGCGTTCGCGGCTTATTACATGATGACGTCACTAACTTTTCCGGCGAATGGTTCAACTTAAATTATGCCCGCAACGAACCGCGTCCTATTCAAAAGAAGATTCCGATCTGGGTTGGTGGCGGTGGCGAAAAGCGCACGCTCAACATCACTGCCAAATACGCCGACGGTTGGAATGTCCCGTTTGTTTCACCCGAAGCCTTTGCCCATAAGAGTTCTGTTCTCACCAAACACTGCGAAACTATTGGTCGCGACCCGAAAGAAGTCAAGCGCACTGTCAACGTTGGTATCGCCTGGACCGAAGAAAGTCTGCAGTCACAATTTGGCATGCTTGCCGAGGGCGTACGACCAGGTGTGTTGACTGGAAGCGACGAACAAGTCATTGACCGCATTGGCCAATATGTGGCAGCGGGCGCCGAGCAAATTAACTTGGCGCTGCGAGCTCCGTTCGACATGGACTCCGTTGAACGCTTTAGCAAAACTTTGAAATTGGCGTGACCGACACCGTTCACATCTCGGTCCCTGGTCGCGTCAATCTGATTGGCGATCACACCGACTACACCGGCGGCCTCGTCATGCCGATGACACTCGACATGCGCACCACAGTTTCTGGTACACAAGCAATCGAGCCCCGGTGGCTGTTGACATCACACGATGAACGTGAACCAGTTTCGATCTCACTCCCTGTTGGTAATCCCGAACATACCGAACCACGCTGGGGCCGATACGTCGCTGGCGTTCTCAGCGAACTCCACAAACTCGGAATTGACATCCCAGGATTTAGTGGTGAAATCAACACGACACTTCCGATCGGTTCGGGTTTGTCTTCAAGCGCTGCTCTCGAAGTTGCCATTGCCCGCGTCGCTCTCGACATAGCCAATCGCCAAATGTCAGATACCGATATCGCTCTACTGTGTCAACGTGCCGAGCACATTGCCTCAGGCGTGCCCTGCGGAATCATGGACCAATTGTGTGTCGCAATCGGGAAGCCAAATACCGCGACGCTCATCGACTGTCACTCTCTTGACGTTCAACACGTCGCGATACCCGACGAAATCGAAGTAGTGACGCGATTTGTCTCGCACCGCACGCTTGTCGGCAGTGAATACTCCGAGAGAGTTGAAGATTGTCGCCAGGTTGAAGCCATCATCGGTCCCTTGCGCTTGGCCACCATCAACGATCTGCAGAAAATCACCGACCAACGATTACTTCAGCGCGCCCGACATGTCATCACCGAGAATCAAAGAGTCCGCGACTTCGCTGCCGCGCTATCGCAGAAAGATTTCGCCTCTGCCGGCGGCCTCATGTTGGCGAGCCATCACAGCCTGGCTAACGATTACGAAACTTCGAACGATCAGATGGAACGCGCCGTACAAGACATGATGCGCGAACCCGGTTTTCTCGGTGCTCGCATGACTGGCGGCGGTTTTGGCGGATGCATCGTTGGCTTGCGCCGACACTAGAGATCAACTATCGAGCAAACGTCGTTTTTGTTCTTCAAAATCTTCGTCGCTGATGGTTCCACGATCCCGAAGACCTTCAAGTTTTTCGAGTTGCGTGGCTACATCGTTACCACCGACGACATTCACGCTGAACGAACGCTTTTGGTTATCTTCCATCTGCATGTGAATCAGATTTTGCACCTTGTCGGGGTGCGAGATATCAGTGAATCGTTGTTGGCCGTCTTCTCCACCTGATTCGATGAGCAAATCGCCCGCACCAATGACTCGCTCAAAGATGGATTGCTTAAAGTTCACGTTGTTGACACGCTCAAGCGGAATTTCAATCCCGGCTTTACCAATAACGCCGTAGCGAAAAATCAAACGGTCAGACGTAATCACAAAATATGTCGTTCGCCATTTGAGATAACGCACCAGGAGCCACACCGCAGTCGCTAGGGCAATGAGCCCAAGCGGGTAAGTCAGGTAGCTCTTACGATCGTCTTGTCCGAAAACAAACAGCCACAAAACGCCCGACACCACGAACGAGCTCGCCGATTCGGCGAAATACCACCAATGCGGGTTCAGATCGAGTGCAACTGACTCATCGGGGTTCAAAAGTCGGGCGGGATACGGCATGCACCTGACTGTAGTTCGGCACCCATGCCCTACGATGACGGGGTGATTCATGCGGACCTCAAGAATGAACTGCTGCTGGGCCTCGACCCCACACAAAGGGCTGCCATCACCTCTGATGCTCCCCTGCTCGCAGTGATCGCCGGTGCTGGCTCGGGCAAAACCGGAGTTCTGACCCGTCGCGTCGCGTTTCGCTGCTTGAACGAATCAGCTGATGCATCACACGTCGCCGTTCTCACTTTCACACGACAAGCTGCCATCGAGTTGCGTCGTCGCCTGAGAGCACTCGGACTTCGCGACACCATCATCGCTGGCACTTTCCACTCCGTTGCCCTTGGCCTCTTGCGTCAACGTTGGGACGAGCAAGGCAAAAGTCACCCCGTGGTCGTTTCAGATCGTCGCCGTTTAATCGGCGAGGTCATCGGTCCAAAGCGCACCGCCAATATCAATGACCTTTCAGCTGATATTGATTGGGCACGCTCACGAAATATCACCGCGGACCGTTACGCATCAGCAGTTCATTCAAGTGGTCGACGTTCAGCGGCACCGGTGGCCGATGTTGCCAAAGTCATGAGTGATGTTCAAATACTGAAGCGCAAACGCGGAGTCATTGACCTTGATGATCTCTTGTCACTCACCATTGATGCAATGCGCGACGACAACAACTTCGCCAACATCGTGCACTGGAAGATTCGCCATCTTTTTGTCGATGAAGCCCAAGACTTAAACCCGTTACAACTGGCGGTACTTGATCAATGGCGCATTGGACGAGACGACCTGACGCTGGTCGGCGACCCGTCACAGTCGATCTACGGATTCAACGGCGCCGATCCTTCAGCTCTCACCGCACTCGAACAACGTTTCCCGGGTATTGAAGTCATTCGTTTGTCGGCCAACTATCGCTGCACACCACAAGTCGTTCAAGCAGGTCTTCGAGCGCTGTCACACTTACCCACCGAACCACCTCAACTCTTCTCCACCCGACCCAACGGAGCCCCTGTACAGATCTACGGATTTGATGATGAAAAGTCTGAAGCCGATGGTGTTGCCCAGATCATTGAATCGTGGCGAACACCAACGTCTCGATGGCGTGACTTTGCAATATTGGCGCGAACTAATGCCCAATTAGCGCCACTCCGTGATGCGCTCAAGGCTCACGATATTCCGACACGCATTGTGGGCTCAGTTGCTGCCGACCCCGTCCAGCGTGCGACTCGCGAAGTCGGCGACCTACCAAGTTCAATTCGAATTGCTACGTGGTCACGCGATGCCCGAGCGCCAGTCTCTGAAGATTCGCCAGAATCTGACGAAGACCTCATTGCTCGGCGACGAGTTGCAGATGCCGTCGATGAATTCTTGGCCGAGGGCGGTGGTGATGGACGCACATTCTTGGCATGGGTACGCACCAATCGCCCGTTCGAAGGTGACCATTTCCAAGACACTGTTGAAATATTGACTTTTCATGGCGCTAAAGGTCGCGAGTGGGACAACGTTATTTTGGCTGGTTGCGAACAAGGACTCATTCCGCATTCGTCCGCTAAGACACCGGCAGAAACTGCCGAAGAAGTTCGCTTGGCATACGTTGCCATGACTCGTGCCGCCGATCGTTTGGCAATCACTCATGCTCGTTCTCGTCGTGGTCGCGTCCGATCACGCAGTCCATTTGTTGACGGAATCGATATTGCTCGACAAGTAGCGCCTCCATCATCTGATTATGTCCGCGATCAATCACGCCGCCGACACGAACTCGCACCACGAGATTTTGTCTTTGAAGAATTGCTGGCCTGGCGAACCAACGCTGGCCGAGTCGCGAACCTTGATCCTTCAATCTTTTGCTCAGACGAAGTCCTTCAACGCATTAGCCAAGTTCGACCCACGAACATCGAAGAACTGGCGGCCGTTGATGGACTTGGATTGCCGATGGCTCAAAGCGTTGGCCACCGAATTCTGGCCGCAATTCAACGGGGAATTGATCAATCCGAATCGTGATTAATCACGCGTTTGACGATCGAGGTTGAGCGCAGCGAACTTCTCGGCCTTGACCGAGATAAAGGTTCCGACGGCCTGTGCGCAGAGTCGATCACCCGCGTAGATCTCTCCCGACGTCATAATCTTGCGACCATTAATGCCATCAAAACGGCCAGTGACTTTCAGTGATTGATGCAGCGGCGTAGGAGATCGATACGTCACCTCAAGACGACCGGTCATTCCGGGGGCACCAGACAATGCTTGAGCAAAACCCAACACCTCATCAAAGATCGCCGCAATCAAACCACCGTGCAAACAACCGGGCGGACCTTCGTAAGCGTCACCGTATGTCACCGTTGCAATGACCTCGTTTTCGTTGCTGTCGAGTTCAATCAAACCCGCCAATCCATTGAGCGGCCCCGTCACCGGACTATGACTAATGAATCCATGCGTCGTTCCGCCAACTGCCCCTTCGGCACTGCCGTGATACGAGCGTCCGTGCGGACCAGGCTCAAGTAATGCCGCAGCTTGTTCAAGCAATTCGGCCGCCTGAGCAAAAACCTCAGGCTTGGCCATCGAAGTTGCCGAATGCTGCAGCACTTCACGAGTTGCATGCGCTAACCGCAGACGGGGATTGTTTGCGTCAAACATTGCCACTCGATGGCGTGGCAAAGCCAATGGCGAAGGAATCACTGAATCGCTTGGGTTTGACCACACCGAACGTTCAGAATTGGACGATGACAGTTCGTTTTTGATTTCTTCAGACATCGATATCTACCAATACGGGAGCATGATCGCTCGGCTTTTCGCCTTTACGCGCTTGACGATCAACGATTGTCCAGCGCGATTTATCTGCGACTGATTGAGTGGCCATGATGAGGTCGATGCGCATTCCCTTGTTTTGATTGAATCCACCAGCGCGATAATCCCACCAGGAAAACAACTTGTCGTCAGGATGCTGCTGCCGAAAGACGTCAACCATCCCCCATGCCTCAAGATCACGCAACACTTGGCGTTCAGCTTCACTGACATGCGTTGCTCCGACAAAGTCAGCGGGGTTGTACACATCGATATCGGTCGGCGCAATGTTGTAGTCACCAGTAACGACAACTTGATCTGAAGAGTTGGTATCGGCATTGAGATGATCAATGAGTCTCTTCATCCACGCAAGTTTGTATTTGTAATGATCGTTCTCTAATTCGCGACCATTTGGCACATACACCGAGCTCACACGAATGCCGCCACATGTTGCTGTCACTAAACGCGCTTCGGCATCAGGCGGTTGACCATCGGCAAAATTACGAACCGGGTTTCCTAGACCAACTTTGCTCAAAATTGCAACGCCGTTCCATTGACCTTGGCCGTGATGAATAGATTCGTATCCCATCTCGGCGAAATGTTCGGTGGGGAAAGCGTCCTCGGCAAGTTTGGTTTCTTGCATGCACACCACGTCTGGCCGCACATCAAGCAACCACTCATCGACCCGCGGCATTCGAGCCCGTAAAGAGTTGACGTTCCAAGTAGCGAGGCGCACAGAAGAACCGTAGGCGATCAGTGACCCTTAAGTCACTTGCGGCGAGCAGCAGCCTTAACTGCAGGCTTTTTCGGGGCGACTTTCTTAACAACAGCTTTCTTGACTGGCGCTACTTTCTTTGCTGGCGCAGCCTTCTTAGCCAATGCGACTTTCTTCGCAGGTGCAGCCTTCTTAACTGGAGCGGCTTTCTTAACTGGAGCGGCTTTCTTCGCAGGAGCGACTTTCTTCGCAGGAGCGACTTTCTTCGCAGGCGCTGCTTTCTTCGCAGGAGCAGCCTTCTTGGCCGGCGCAGCCTTCTTTGCTTTCTTTGCTGGTGCCGCCGAAACTGCCTTGGTCGTTGGAACCAGATCAATACTTCGACGTCCGGCAATGATCTCCACAATTTCAAGAGTCACGCTGTCGCCAAGTTGCATCACTTCACGCGCTGAACGAGGCGGAGGACTTCCAAGAAGACGAAGCGGAACATATCCGCGTACATCTCCGATTGTCACGTACGCACCATGCGACGAATAACTCTCCACGACTCCCACGACAACCGAGCCGACCGAGTTCTTTTCGATGAACTGCAAGAAAGGCAAAATGTCATTGACCGATTTAGAAGTCCCAGCTTTTTTGGCTGGCATCGTGGCACCGGGCGGCAACGATTTCGGCACCGGCATTGGCTTCATTGCTTCGGCGCTCACCTTGACCTTGGCAACGCCCTTACCTGGCTTATCGGCTGAAGGCTGTGCTTCGCGTATGGCGCGTCGGCTCTTGTCGCCGCGCACGGGAGTGCGATTCACAAACACCCAACCCACGTTCGGAACGGGTTTGCCGCCGATCAAACGACCCTCGTCAAACAACCACTCGTATTGACCATGGAATTCTTGATAACTGTCGTTTGACAAAATTGAAGCGCCGACTTTTTGCGCAATGCTCAAAACAAATCCGTCGCCGCGTCCAACCGTGCCGGCAGGCGGGGTCACGAGTTCGTTGTGTTCGACTGCTTTATCAAAAGCTGCCACTTCTTTCGGATCAATGCGATGGCCAAAAGTTGCATCCACAATTACGGTGATAACCGCCTTGGGATGATCACCAATAAAGGCCATTACGGCTTCGTTCAATTGCTTCAAACTCGGCTTCGAACGGCCCTCAGTGGCGATGTTTGAACCATCCACAATGACGTGTTTGGGGGCGGCGGACTTCGGTGACATATCCCTTCTAGTGAACCACTAATGGGGCGCCAAGATGGGGATAGCCCTACGATCAGAGGTGTGACTCGTACGACGACTATTTCGGCTGTTTTGTGGGATTTTGGTGGGGTCATCCTCAGTAGCCCATTTCAAGCGTTTAACCGCTTTGAGGCTTCCCAGGGACTCCCCCTCGACACGATTCGGACCATCAACGCCAACAATCCCGACGACAATGCCTGGGCCCATTTTGAGCGCAGCGACATCTCGGCGGCCGAATTTGACCAGGCCTTTGCCAATGATGCTGCTGCTATGGGTTTCCAGATTCGGGGTTACGACGTTTTGGCGCTTTTGAAGGGCGAGATTCGTCCCGAAATGGTCCGAGCCCTCGATCTCGTGAAAGCGGCGGGGTTCAAAACCGCGTGTCTGACCAACAACATGGTGGGCGGGGACGGATTAACCGAACATCCCGAAAACAGCCGCGAGGCCGCTATTGATCTCATCATGGACCGTTTCGATACCGTCGTCGAAAGCTCGAAGGTCGGTTATCGCAAGCCCGAAACCAGGTTTTACGAGATCGCCTGCGAATTACTCAATGTGCAACCCATCGAGTGCGTGTTTCTCGACGACCTCGGAATCAATCTCAAGCCGGCAGCGGCTATGGGTATGCAGACCATCAAAGTTCTGAGCAACGATCACGGTGCCGACAAGGCCATCAGCGACCTCGAAGCAATCTTGGGCATTGCCCTCCGCCCGTGATTCTGGTGTCGTTTTCTTTGGGATTACCAAAGAAAACGACACCAGAACCTCAGGGGATTCAGAGACCTTGGAAAGTTTCGTCCATGAGGTCGGCAAGTTCTTGATCATGAACGATCTTCGAACCAGTTGCGGGACTACCACTTTCAACACGCGCGACACGACGCAAGTCGTAACCCTGTTCTTTGACCCGCCAGAAACGGTGCTCAACGAATGTCCAAGCGCCCATGTTGCCGGGTTCTTCTTGCAGCCAAACCACTTCTTTGGCGTTCGGATAATGCCTTAAGACATCCATCATCTGTTCGATGGGGAATGGATACAACTGCTCAACACGAACAATCGCTGCAGCGGCCTGACGCTTGTCGCGTTCGGCGAGCGCATCCCATACAACCTTGCCCGAACAGAACACCACGCGCTTCACACTCGCCGCATCGGTCACGAAAGGATCATCAAGCACTTCTTGGAATGACGTACCTGGTTCAAGATCGGCAATCTTCGAACGCACTTCCTTCATTCGCAATGGTCCCTTAGGAGTAAAGATCACCAAAGGCTTGCGAACTTCGCGATGCATCTGGCGACGCAACACGTGGAAGAACTGCGCAGCTGTCGTGGCGTTCACAACTTGAATGTTGTCCTCGGCACACAAAGTCAAGAAGCGTTCAATACGCGCCGAACTGTGTTCGGGGCCTTGGCCTTCGTAACCGTGTGGCAACAACATGACGAGAGCATTGTGTTGTCCCCACTTGTCTTCGGCAGCCACCAAGTACTGGTCAATGATGATTTGCGCTCCGTTAACGAAGTCACCAAATTGTGCTTCCCACAAAACCAATGCTTCAGGATTGGCATGGGCGTAGCCGTATTCAAAACCAAGCGCGGCATATTCGCTGAGTAGCGAGTCGTACACCCAGAACTTTTCGGCACCTGGCAATTCGGACAACGGAATCCAAACACGCTCGGTGTTGTTATCAACCAACGCCGAGTGACGGTGACTGAATGTTCCACGTCGTGAGTCTTCTCCGGCTAACCGCACCGGAACGCCTTCGGTGACGAGTGAGCCGTATGCCAACAGTTCGGCTGTGGCCCATTCAACTTCACTTTGCTCGTTATAAATCTTTGAGCGCAGTTCGAATTGCTTACCTAATTTCGGATGGACCGTAAAGCCCTCGGGATAATTGGTGAGCTGTGCAAAGACTTTGTCGAGCACTGCTCGTTGAACACCGGTGTCGACATGCGGCAAAACGCCAACAGGTTTGGGTGGCTTGGCAACTTTGGTCGGCACTGGTGCATGCGAACGAGTCTCATCAAGGGCAACTTGCAACTTGCTCTGGAAATCATTGAGCGCTTGTTCGGCTTCTTCAAGCGTGATGTCACCGCGCCCAACCAATGTTTCAACATACAACTTACGAACACTGCGCTTTTCAGCAATGGCCTTGTACATGAGCGGCTGCGTGTAGCTGGGGTCGTCACCTTCGTTGTGGCCATGACGGCGGTAACACACCATGTCGATTACAACGTCTTTATGGAAACGCTGGCGATAGTCCCAAGCGAGACGAGCCACGCGAACACAAGCCTCAGGATCATCGGCATTTACATGGAAAATCGGTGCCTGAACGGTCTTAGCAACGTCACTGCAATACAGCGATGAACGGGCAAACTGTGGCGACGTTGTGAAACCAATTTGGTTGTTAATGATGAGGTGAATGGTTCCACCAACGCGATATCCATTGATGTCGCTCATGCCTAAACATTCGGCGACAATGCCTTGACCAGCAAACGCCGCATCACCATGGATCAAAATTGGCAATGCCGGGAAAGACCCTGGCGGATCAATCTGGTCTTGACGCGCACGGATCATGCCGAGCACTAATGGGTCAACGGTCTCAAGGTGACTTGGGTTCGCCGCAAGTTCAATCTTGATTGATGCGCCATTCGAGTTGACATAGTGACCCGACGCACCCAAGTGATACTTCACATCACCCGAACCCTGCACAGTTGAAGGATCGACGTATCCTTCGAATTCACCAAAGATACTGTCGAGACTCTTGCCCATGACATTGGCCAAAATGTTCAATCGACCGCGGTGTGCCATACCGACAACAGCTGAATCAAGACCAGCTGCTGCAGCTTGCGACAAAATTTCGTCGAGTATCGGCACTGCACTTTCGGCGCCTTCAAGACCGAAACGCTTGGTTCCGACATACTTCGTCGCCAAGAACTTTTCAAACGCTTCAGCTGCGTTGAGTCGCTCAAGGACACGATGCTTTTCTTCTTTTGACAACTGGAATTGCACACCTTCAAAATGGCTTTGCACCCAACGCTGTTCGTCAGTGTCTTGAATATGCATGTACTCAACGCCAATACTGCGGCAATAGGCATCACGAAGAACATGCAACAATTCGCCTAAAGGTAAACGGTTAGTGCCTGCGACACCGCCCGTTAAGAATTCACGGTCAAGGTCCCAAATCGTGAGACCATAAGTTGCGGGGTCAAGCTCGACGGGCAGCTTTGGTTCTTTCCAACGCAACGGGTCAATATCGGCGATCAAGTGTCCACGCACACGATGGACACGAATCAAAGTAGCAATCTGCATTTGCTTATGCAGGTTTGACTCTTCGCGATCAAGTGGATTGACGTCGGTACGCCACTTCACTGCTTCGTAAGGCACATCAAGACTCTTGAAGACACCTTCATAGAAACCGTGCTCGCCCAACAAGAGTTCGTGCACACGCTTCAAGAACATTCCGCTCTCGGCACCTTGAATGATGCGATGGTCGTATGTACTCGTAACAGTGACGACTTTTGAAATACCCAAAGTTCCGAGCGCTCGTTCGTCGGCACCCTGGAATTCGGCTGGATAATCAATCGAGCCAACTCCGACGATGACGCCTTGACCCGGCATGAGTCGCGGCACGCTTTGAACGGTTCCGATTGTTCCGGGGTTGGTCAAACTGATCGTGGCACCTTGGAAATCGGCAACGGTGAGTTTGTTTTGCTTGACCTTACGAACGAGATCTTCGTAAGCGACCAAAAACTCGGCGAACGACAGGCGGTCTGCTTCGCGGAGCACCGGAACAACCAGTGTACGACTGCCATCGGACTTAGCGACGTCAACAGCAAGTCCCATGTTGATGTGTTGATGATGAGTTACTCGTGGCTTGCCGTCGGCACCTTCTGAAAACGCACTGTTCATCGCAGGCACTGCATCTGCAATGGCCCGCACAATCGCATAACCAATCAAGTGAGTGAAACTAATTTTACTTTGGCCCGTGCGAAGGCGATAACCGTTGATGACACCACGGTTCACTTCAAGCAACTTGGCTGGAACATTACGGAAACTTGTCGCCGTCGGAACGGTAAGACTGCGTTCCATATTCGAAACAATGGCTAAACCGGCACCACGAATTGGTTGGCTGACATCTTCAACTGGAGCAACAGCAGCTGCTGGTGCAGTTGGGGCGACGGCTGTGACGCCAGCGGTGGTTGCGGCGGCCTGAGGCGCAGATACAACAGCGGGTTCAGGTTTCGGATGAGTCACCGCTGCGACTGCAGAGGCCATCGACTTATAGTCCGAGAAAAACTCTTGCCACGATTCACCGACCGATGTGGGATCGAGACGGTATTGCTCGTACATCTCCTCGACAAGCCACGAGTTGGCTCCAAAGTCGGGAGTGGCAGCATTGGCGGGGATCAGTGCTTCAGACATCGTTGAAAACTGTACCCCTATTGACGTGTCTACCTGCGGAGCAATGAACCCCCAAGGCACAAAGTTGACGAGCGTCACGCACGGCAGCACGACCGACGTTTGAATTTCGCAAGTAGTTACTTGTATATTTCAGATATGAGTTTCCTTCGCCCCCTTGCCACATCCGCTTTCGCCATCTCGCTGATCACGTTGAGCGCGTGCGGTGGTTCATCATCAAGCACTCCTGCTTACACCGTGCCCGCCGATGCTGGTCTTGTTGTCAAGGCTGTCCCCACAATTCGCTGGGATGCCACCGAATACACCGCTACTGCTGGCGACATCAAGGTCCTTCTCGCCAACGATGACAATGTGAAGCACATCTTGGTCATCCGCCAAGGCGACAAAGTTGTTGGCGACCTCGAACTAACCGTTACCAAAAAGGGCACCGTTGACGAAGGCACCATCAACCTTGAAGCCGGCGCCTACAGCGTGTACTGCATCATCCCCGGACACGGCAACATGAACAGCACACTCACCGTCTCCTGAATCAGTTGTAGATAACAAAAAAGGGCCGCCCCATTGGGGCGGCCCTTTTCGTTTCAGTTCTGAGTTACTCAGGCCTTGAGGAAAATTTCACCCAAGATGTAGAGCACGACCCACAAAGCAACCGATGCGTACATGGCATTTTTGTGATTCTCATATGGCCACAACAACTTGTTGGTTGTCGCGGTTCCACCCAATTTGCCGAGGCAGTTGAGTTCAAGAATTGCGCCAATCACCAGCGAAATGATGACGAAAGTCCAGGCCTTTCCAGCATCTTGGCCGTCATACAACGGACCGAAGAAGTGCGAGGCACCAACCATATAGAACAACATTGACAACGAGAAAACCATGTTCTGACGGCTCGCAAGTACCGCACGACGACCAGCTGCAGGTGCGTCGGGGTTCGCCTCGCCACCGGCAAGAACATTGGCTGCGTTCGCCAAAACAATCTTCTGGTTCTTCCAAATCACCATCCACACGTTGGCGGCCATGGTGATACCAAAAATCATGCCTACAAAGATTGCCGAGTTATGAGGAAGACCATACGTCGATGTTTCGCTCATGAAGTCCTGCATGTAGTTCTCGGTCACACCAATGATCAAAAGACCAAGGACGAGCGTGACGACTGCCGCCCAGCGGAACCACCACAAGGCTCGGCGAGCGAGCTTGTCGATCGAAATGTTTCGTGCTTTTCCTTCGTCGCCGTATGCAGCAAACGCCGGAACCTGGACAACATTGAAGTAGTACAGCAAACCAATCCATGTGATTCCTGCCAAAACGTGTAGCCATCGCGTCAAAAACGCCAGGCCTTCCTGCGTGAAAATTTCCATGATGAATTCCTCCAAATAGACCTGCGTCACTCAACGGCAACGACCCGTCGTCACGGACAGGCATAGCCAAAGTAGCAAACAACCTTCGCTCAGTGGGTGATGTCAGCAGGTACCGAGGTACTTTTGCCGACTAGCCTTGCGCCCTGGAGGTCATTTATCCATGGCTCATGAGTTCATCTACACCTGTTACAAACTGGCTCGGCATTACCCACCCGACCGCACAGTTCTGGAAAACATCTCGTTGTCGTTCTATCCCGGGGCCAAAATCGGCGTTATTGGCTCAAACGGCTCGGGTAAATCCAGCCTGTTGCGCATCATGGCGGGTCTCGACGACGGTTTTTCGGGCGACGCTCGCCTGACCCCCGGCTTCAGCGTGGGCTATTTGGCCCAAGAACCTCAGCTTGATCCCGACAAAGACGTTCTCGGCAATGTGATGGATGGCGTTGCTCCGGTCAAGGCATTGCTCGATCGCTACAACGAAGTGATGGCGATGTGGGGCGACCCCGACGCTGATTACGAAAAGGTCGGGGCCTTGCAAGCCGACCTCGAAGACAAAATCGCTGCCGCCGATGCCTGGAGCCTCGATCGCAACGTTGAAATCGCGATGGACGCATTGCGTTGTCCCCCAAACGATTCTGATGTCACCAAGTTGTCGGGTGGTGAACGGCGCCGCGTTGCTTTGTGTCGCTTGTTGCTGAGTCGCCCCGACCTATTGCTGCTTGACGAACCGACCAACCACCTTGACGCCGAAAGCGTTGATTGGCTCGAGCGTTTCTTGAAGGAATACCCCGGCACCGTTGTCGCCATTACCCACGACCGGTACTTCTTGGACAACGTTGCGAAATGGATTCTTGAACTCGATCGCGGTCGCGGTTTCCCGTTCGAAGGCAACTACACCAGTTGGCTTGAACAGAAACAAGAACGCATCGCTCGCGAAGAAAAAGGCAACGAGAACCGCCGCCGTACTCTTGAACGCGAACTCGAGTGGGTGCGCATGTCCCCTAAGGCGCGTCAAGCCAAAGGAAAGGCCCGTTTGTCGGCGTATGAAAAGTTGCATGCCGAAGCCGAAGTCGCCGATCGCGGTCCGAGCAAACTCGAAATCATGATCCCTGCTGGTGGACGTCTTGGCGACACCGTCATTGAAGTCAAAGGTCTCACTAAAGGCTTTGGCGATCGCATGTTGATTGAAGACCTGACGTTCTCGTTGCCACCTGCTGGCATTGTCGGAATCATCGGACCTAACGGCGCCGGTAAGACAACTCTGTTCCGAATGTTGACGGGCCAAGAAGCTCCTGGAGCTGGAGAAATCACGGTTGGCCACACGGTGCAGTTGGCCTATGTCGATCAAAGTCGTGACTCACTCGACGACAACGCCACGGTGTACGAAGAAATCACCGGCAACATCGAACATATGAAAGTCGGCAATCGCGAAATCAATGGTCGTGCTTACGTTGCGTCGTTTAACTTCAAGGGCAGTGATCAACAAAAGAAAGTTGGCGACCTGTCTGGTGGAGAACGCAACCGCGTTCATCTTGCCAAGTTGTTAAAGACCGGTGGCAACGTGCTGCTACTCGACGAACCTACTAACGACCTTGACGTCGACACATTACGAGCCCTCGAAGATTCGCTCGAAGCGTTTCCTGGCTGCGCAGTAGTGATTAGCCACGATCGCTGGTTCCTCGACCGCATCGCCACACATGTGTTGGCTTTCGAAGGAGACAGTCAGGTTCGTTGGTTCGAAGGCAACTTCAGCGAGTACGAAGCCTGGCGCAAGAAAGAGATCGGATCAGCCGCCGATCAACCGCACCGTATCAAGTACAAGCCACTGGCCCGATAATGAATACGAGTCTGGCAATACGTGTCATTCGCATCGCTTGCGCGGTGATTTTTGTGCTGTGTATTGCTGGGCTGATCATCTCGTCGATCGCTGGAAACAACGAAGGTTGGGTCTTGAGTATCGGTGCGTGCGGAGCTAGTGCAGCAATTATCTTGATTGTTGTTTCGCTCGTGACAGCTACAAAACGCATCCCTGAGTTTTCTGATGTTCAAGCCGAGGCCATCGAACAGCGCATCGCCCAACTCGTTGCTGCTGGTGTTGATGAAAACGAATTACGAGAACTCGTACGCTCATCGATTCAGTTGGGTCGAGGACTGTGAGCGAGACTGACCAACAGCTTGCCTCACGAGTCGCAACCGAAGCTGGCGCCATGCTGGTTGAACTTCGAGATGAATTAGTGGCTGAAGGTATTCACTATTGGGATCTCAAAGATGAAGGTGATGTAGCCGGCCATCGCTACATCATGAGTGCGTTGACGGCCGCTCGGCCTGGCGATGTCATTCTTTCTGAAGAGGCAGCCGATAATCGCAAGCGTCTCAATGCCACGCGCGTATGGATCATTGATCCCATTGATGGGACGAACGAATTTGCTGAACATCCTCGTCATGATTGGGCGATTCATATTGCGCTTTGGGAGGCCGGCGAACTCACCGCAGCGTCTGTTGCACTTCCCACGCTCGGAATCACTTTTGATGCCAGTCCCGCCGCAGTCGTTCCCCCGTCGACTCGTGCCAGACCTCTGCTCGTCACATCTCGTTCGCGCAATCCCTACTGCGCCGTGATGGTTGCTAACGCTCTCGGCTGCGATGTCGCTCGCCTTGGTTCAGCTGGCGCAAAGGCAATGGCCATCGTGATGGGTGAGGCCGATATCTACGTCCATGACGGCGGCATGTATCAATGGGACTCGGCCGCCCCATCTGCGGTCGCCAAAGCAGCAGGACTGCATGTCAGTCGCATTGACGGGTCACCGCTCGAATACAACAAAGAGTCCTTGTGGTTACCGGACTTCTTGGTATGTCGAAGCGAACTGGCCGAGCCTGCGCTGAAGGCACTGAACCCTTAGAAAAGGTACTCTGTGACCGTGAAACGTTTTCCGGGTATCGCAATCGCTGGCCTCGCATCAATCGCGGCCGGGGCAATTCATGGTGGCGCAATTGGCTTGCATGCCGAGCATCCACAACTTGCTCGCATTTTCATCGTGATGACTCTGTTGCAATTGGCTTGGGGCGTGGCAATCTTGCTGCGACCGCAACATTGGCTTTTGCCCATCGGAGTCATTGTGAATGGTGCAGCAGTCGGTGGCTGGGCGTTGACTCGCATCTTCGGTATTTCATGGATCGATGGTCTTGAAGTTCGTGAAAGTCCACAGATCGCTGACACTTTGTGTGCGGGTCTCGGAATTGTTGCCGCCACAATCGCGCTCGGCGCATTGCTCGTCGGCGAACGTGAGCTTCCTCAAGTTCGACTGGCATTTCCGGCGTTCGCGGTATTGCTCTTGACATTGCCAGCAATGTGGAACGGTGCCGCTCACGTTCACAACCACGCAGCCGCGGTTGATGCAAGCGGGAACGTCATCGACGAATCGCAACCTCACGGCCACGACGAAGCCAATGTGTCTGTTGTTCAGGCATCAACTGGCACAAGTCCAACAAGTGAAACCATCAGCACCGATTGGCCACGTCCCTACGATCCAGCAGTCGGTATCGATATCAGTGGCGTCCCCGGAGTATCGGTTGACCAAGAACTCCGAGCACGCGACTTGATTGAACAATCTTTGAAGCTCCTCCCCCAGTGGGCCGATACGAAGACAGCGATTGCTGGCGGATGGAACTCAATCGGCGATGCATCAACTGGCTTCGAGCACTACATCAATCGTCGACTGATTGAGGACGACAAATTCCTTGATCCTTCAGCCCCCGAATCTCTTGTGTACAAAGTTGATGGCAACAAGCGCACGCTTGTATCCGCCATGTTTATCGCCAAAACCGGAGTCGCCATTGACGACCCGACTCTGCTTGATTTCGCTGGCAACTTGATGCAGTGGCATATGCACGACAACTTGTGTTGGAAGCGCAACGCTGCTGGCGTAGCTGTCATCGGTGGAGTCACCGACGCCAATGGCAACTGCCCCGTTGGTTCGGTGCGAGCTGGATCTGGTAACGCCATGGTGCACGTCTGGATCGCCCCACATCCTTGTGGCCCATTTGCTGCACTTGAAGGCACTGGCGCTGGTCGGGCCGATGTCAGCGATGCTGAACGAGTAGACATGTGCAACGTGCCTCACGATCACCCTGCAAGTTCGGGCTCGACAAATACGATTGCCGTGACTACTACCACCGTGGCCCCGTCGTACAACGACACGGGCGCTGCGCGCATCTCACTCGCAGGTTTTCCTGGAGTGTCGGCCGAACAGCAAGCCCGCGCCGAAGAATTGATTTACCAGACCCGCACAATTTTGCCGAAGTTTGCGACGCCAGAAATTGCTCTTGAGTATGGATTTACCTCCATCCAAGATGCAAGTACCGGCGTTGAGCACTACATCAATTGGTCGTGGATTAACGATGAACATGAGCTCAATCCCAACTACCCCGAAAGTTTGGTCTTCGCCGTTGGTCCAGGCGGGACACGCACATTGGTCTCAGCGATGTACATGGTTGGCGATGAATACACATTAGAGACAGTTCCCGATGTCGGCGGTCCACTGACCCAGTGGCATATCCACAACAACTTGTGTTTCGATCAAGACCCGAAGATTTCTGGGTCAACCCGCGTCGTGGGAGTGACTTCCGAAGACGGACCATGTTCGTTCGGTGTCAAGATTCAACCGAATCCGATGTTGCATGTCTGGCTTAAGCCTCAAGCATGCGGACCATTCGCCGCGCTTGAAGGTGTCGGTGCCGGACAAATTAAGCCTGGTGAAGAACGCCTGTGTGATGAAGTGCACTCGCACGGCTAATACTTCGCTGCACCACAAAAACCCAAGCAAATCCAACTGCACAGACGCCAAGCACTACGACTGGCATTGATGTTGATCCAACTGTGTCAATCAAAGATCCGATTGATACCGGAACAATCAATCCCCCGATTGCCGCAGCCCCAACTATCCACGCGGTGGTTTGAGCCGAGAGTGAGAGTTTCTCGTCAACCATTGCGATCATGGTCGGATATTGCGGACCCGAAGCGAATCCAAATAGACCCGCACCTAACCAAATTGAAATTGCGTTGGCGTCTCCCACAATCATGATGCTTAAACCCACTAACGAAAACCCGCACGCCCATCCGACAATTGTGAGTGGTTTAAACATCTTGCTCAGCGGTATTGCCACTAACCGTGCGAGCGCAAATGAGGCCCAAAAAACTGCGGTGACAAATGCCGGGTTCGAACCGCCTAGTCCTTGATCTTCGGCATAAGTGTGGATCCATCCGGCAAAACCAACTTCACCTCCGACGTAGAGCAGAAAGAAAACTGCCACCTGTACAACAACTTTGGTTGGCAACTCGGGTCGATGAATATCTGGCGCATGCTCTGGTTCAAATGGCGAATCGCGACGGCCAAGTATGGCAATAGAGACCAGAGCAAAAAATCCAACGACAATCGAGACTGGCCACAAATGATCGGTGAACGAAATTGCTCGATCAACAATCAGCGGAGCAAGTAGCGCACCAACTCCGAAAAGCAAATGCATGGCATTGAGCGCCGGACCAGATTTTCCAGCGCGTGCCCACACCACCATGATGTTCATTGATGCATCGGTCATGCCGGTCGCCGACCCAATCAAGGCTGCACCAATGGCCGCGTACATGTACGTTGAAGCAAGGGCGATGAACAGCACGCCAACCGAAAAGGCGACAACGCCAATTCGTAGCACGACGTGACCTCCCCAGCGCGTGACCCAACGCCCACCAACTAATGCCCCGAAAAAATTGCTTGCAGCAATCACCGCAAACAAGATTCCAACAACTCCAGCACTGACTCCCAATTGGTCCTCTAGGTATGAAACCGACGGGCCCAACAACGACAGGGCTATGCCCATCACAAATGCGACGTAGAAATATGGGAAAACTGGTTTCAGGGCATACTCACGATTGAGACAGTGCCATTCGCCCCATCAACAGTGATCGTTGCTCCATCTGGAATACGAACTGTTGCGTCGGTAACGCTGACCACGCAAGGAATTCCGAGCTCGCGACTCACGATGATCGCGTGACTCACGACAGCACCGACGTTCACGACAACTGCCCCAGCCGCAACAAAAAGCGGCGTCCACGCCGGGTCGGTGAATGGCGCAACCAATACTTCGCCTGGTTCTAAGGCCATCGGATCAGCAGCATCAAGAATGATTCGTGCCTTTCCGGTGTATGTGCCAGGAGCACCAGACATTCCCGTCAATACTTCACCAGCGTGCACGGCAACAGCAGTTGATTCTCCCTTGAGCGCCCACTGCGACAAAGGCGCAACAACACCATTCACGATAAATGGTGGCTCAAGTTGAAAGAGCTCAAGGTATTGACGTTCGCGTTGCGCGAGTCGAGCCCTGAATTCGTCAGGCTGAGCAACGAATGCATCAAGTTCGTCGGCAAGCAACATACAGATTTGTGATGTGGTGTACCCGGTGCGGGCCGCCAATGCAAAAGCAGCCATACGAACTTCGTGTACAACCTTGATGATGTTGGTCTTGGCCCGTTCGCGACCCGCCAAGTACAAGTGGGCAGATTTCAGGGCCATTTCAAATTGTGCCAATGCTTCAGGATCTGCCGCTAAGGCTTCACGCACTCGCTTTTCAGCAGCACGGCGAAGTTCGGCATTCTTTTCGTTACGAATGACCGGACTTTCACTATTGGCCGCTCCGCGCATCGTATCAATCAACGACGTCGCCAACGATGGCTTGGTCTCCCAAGTATCAGAACGAATATCCCATTCGTTCGGTCCACGACTTCCGAATTCACGAATAAATGCTGCGAACTTTTCGGCGTATTCGCTCGAGTCTTTTGCCAAGCGCGAGAGTTCCCACATCGCACGGCTCGGGGCTGCCGAGTCAACATCGCCAATGGCAGTAATCAATGTCAGGACCAACGACGGATCGCCCAAAGCTGCTGCGATTGCGCCAAGCGCACCTGGTCCAATCGAAGTTCCCGCCGTCATATCAAGGTGGTGTTGAAAGTCGCGTCGTAAAGTTGCCGTAAATGAACGCATGCGGTTGATGAGTGACACTTCATCAAGGTTTGCCAAGTCGGGCCGCGAAGCCCGTGCTTCGTTGGAAATCTTTTGATCCTCAAGTAACTCCGGAAGTGATTGAGCCGTCATGACCCGACCCATCCACGCCGCTAACTTCGCGGTATTTTCTTCATTCTCATGCCACGGTTCAGGGATGTACGGCGGCACATCGGGATGAGTGCCGAAGTACGTGGCATCAATCATTTCGGGAGCAAGACCAGGCCCACGCACACCAAACAGGCGCGCCGTTGAAGCATTGATAAACAAGTAACCGCCGAAGAGTCCAACCACTTCTGGCTGACGAGCATCCATTTCATGGTCGCTAAATGTTCCGACATCGATTTGACAATCACGCCAGCCCATCACTACTCCGGGCTCCCACACCACGGTCCAACACAACGGGCTACAGGGGTCAGGTAAAACTTCACCGGCATTCGCCCGGGTGTACACGGGCAACTTCTGGCTCGGCGTCCAGTCAGTCAACCATCGATCTGGCAATGAAATTCCTGAGTTCATAGCAATCCCCCGTGATCCTTGTAGTCGCATTCCCCGAGCGACGTATCTCCGACAATAGTCAGTCATTATCAACAACAAACCACTTGCCGTACTTACTGTCACACCAACAGGTATCCGTCCGATAGGAAATCTTTCGGCAACACGGGCAGACTTTCAAAGTGACTGAATTTGGCCAAGCAAACGACACCCCCGGAGACCTCAGTTGGGGTTCGTTCACAGAAAATGCCCCCTGGGTACTTGACCGAGACAATGTTCGCTGGTTGTCACTCACCCCCGGGCTTCGCTCTCGAGCAAGTGCCGAAGTCCCCGCCCTCACCACACCGCGCCGACTACCTCCTGGATTGCGTGTCATCACTGTCGCGACACAAATCATCGGCGCTCTTGCTCCGTGGTACGTAAAGAAAAAACGCGGGAAGTTCACTGATGTTTCAAGTAGCCATGCCGATGTTTCGCTCCGTTTACGTAAGGCCGTTGAAGTTCTCGGACCGACGTATATCAAACTCGGACAGATCATTTCTTCTGGCGAAGGCCTCTTCCCTGCCGAACTTGTTGATCAGTTCAAAAAGTGTCGCGACCAAGTTCCGGCTGAACCATTTGCAACTGTTCGACAAACTGTCGAACAAGACCTCGGCGCACGTTTGGAAGATATTTTTGAATGGTTCGACGAAAAAGAACTCGCCGCGGCATCTATCGCCCAAGTGCATGCCGCTCGTTTACTCACTGGTGAAGATGTTGTTGTCAAAGTACAACGACCGCGCGTCGCTTCACTCGTTCGCAAAGACCTCACAGTCATGGCCTGGATTGCCCCGTATCTTGTCGGTCGTATTCCGATTGCCGCTTTAGCCAATCCCCCAGCCCTTGTTGAGTTGTTCGCTGAAACGATTGTGGAAGAACTCGACTTCCGCCTTGAAGCAGCAAACATGCTTGATGTCGCAGCCATGCTGCATGACTTGGGTCAAGAGGGTTATGTCGTTCCCCGCCCTCACCCACAACTAGTCACGCGCCGAGTCTTGGTCATGGAACGAGTCTCTGGTTTCAACTTTGATGATGTGGCTGGCATGAAAGATGCCGGCATCGACACCGAAGCAGTCATTCGCACCGGAATGATCGCGTTTATGGAAGGCGCCATGATTCACGGCATCTTCCATGGCGACCTTCATGGAGGAAATCTTTTCGTACTCAAGGACGGTCGCACGGCTCTACTCGATTTCGGAATCGTGGCGCGTCTGTCACAGGAACGCCGCTTGGCTTTCTTGCGATTGATGTTGAGCGCAACTACCAATGACATCAAGGGCCAAATGGCGGCATTGCGAGACTTGGGTGCTTTACCTTTTGATACCGACCTTGATGCAGTGATTCGTGATCTACGACTCGATCAAGCAACGATTGACCCGACCACGCTGTCGGGCGAACAGATGGTGAACGAAGTTCAACGCGTGATCAAAGCGTTGCTTGGTTACGGAGCAAGCTTGCCCAAAGAACTCATGCTCTACGTCAAAAACATGGTGTTCTTAGATGGCGCAATTTCACGCTTGGCGCCCGAACTCGACATTTTGGGTGAAGTTGCCAACATCTCGATGATGTTTGCCCAGCGTCATGGTGAACGTCTCGGCAAAGAACTTGGCGTTGATCCAACTGCGGTTGAATTTGATATGTCCAGTGTCAAAGCCAGTCTTGGTCTTGAAGAGAATGTTGATCGAATGACGTATAAAGATCTACAAGCACGCCGAGAATTGATTCAGAAACGAATGCGCGATCACGTCGGTCGATAACAACTAGATTGAACGAGTTATGCGTCTCGTCGTCGCTCGTTGCAGCGTTCAATACTCTGGTCGCCTCGATGCGACACTGCCCGAAGCCGTACGCCTCATCATGGTGAAAGCCGATGGCTGCGTCGCCATTCATAGTGATGGTGGCGCCTACAAACCACTCAATTGGATGACAGCGCCTAATACCGTTGTCGAACTTGACGGGCAATGGGTTGTCACCAATCCCAAAGGTGAAACCTTGACGATCAACTTGCACGAAGTCTTCACCGACAATGCGCATGAATTTGGTGAAGACCCAGGTTTGCAAAAAGATGGCGTTGAAGCACACTTACAGGAACTACTCGCCGCTCTCCCCGACACAATCGAATCTGGACTCACTTTGATTCGCCGTGAATGGCCAACGCCGATCGGGCCTGTCGACTTGATGTGCGTCGACGGCGACGGCAATTACGTTGCGGTCGAGATTAAACGACGCGGAGAAATCGATGGCGTTGAACAACTCGCTCGTTATCTCGAACTGCTTCAACCCGACAGCAACCTCAAAGGATTGCGCGGCATCTTCGTCGCTCAGGTCATCAAACCCCAAGCCAAGAAAATGGCCGAACAACGCGGCATCGGTTGGGCTGAAGTTGATTACGAAGATCTTCGGGGCCGACGCCCCGAAGAACTACGTCTGTTTTAAATCAATTCTCTTTTTATCTCAGGCGTGACGTACAAGACCCTGGTCGATCACAACGCGATCGCCCACTGATGTTGTAAACACAGTTTCGCCAGCACCGACATTCCACATGCGAACAGTGAGCGCATCGCCAGGCATCACTGGCGACGAGAAACGTCCTTCAATGTGCTTGAACTTGGTGACATCGTTGTTGCACAAAGCACCCAACAAGGCACGACCGGTGAAACCGTATGAGCACAAACCGTGCAAGATCGGACGATCAAATCCACCGATGGCAGCAAACGACGGATCGGTGTGCAATGGGTTGCGGTCGCCCGACAAGCGATACACAAATGCTTGATCGGGTGAGGTCTGCAAGGTCACTTCGTGATCAGGAGCCTTGGCCGGTGGTTCATTCTGCGGGCCTGAAGGTCCACGATCTCCGTCCCACCCGCCTTCACCGCGAATGAATACTGACGAACGTGTCGTCCACAACAATTCACCCGTCTTCAATTTTGTTTCGGCTTCGGTCACGACAACTGCAGCTTTGCCTTTGTCGTACATTGCAACAACTTTGTCTTGCACAGTTGCCTCGGCTTCAACCGGAATCGGACGATGCAACGTAATTGCCTGTGAACCGTGAACCAACAATGCCCAGTTAAAGGTGCCGATCTCAGCCATCGCACTCTTGCCTGGTGACGTTGTTCCCGAACCTGCCACAACTGCGAATGTTGGGAACACGACCTGCTGGACTTCTTTGGTGTTTTCGGTTGTGAAGGGCAGATCATTTTGACCTGCACCAATTCCGACCGCGTACAACAACGCATCTTTAGAGTTCCACGACATGGTGCGAACATCTCCGACTGCGCCAACTGCTGCTGGATTCAAAGGCATAACAATTCTCCTTGTTGGTGATTTCTATGAGTGGTTAACTGACGTCTTTGTTACTAAATTGTCACTTCGAGCGGGGCTGGGGCCATCCACCAGGGGTGCCGTCCATACCTGAATTCTTGCGAGCCTTCGACAACAGCTCAGCAACAATCGGGCCAAGAACGGTGGGATCGTCAACTGGTGCATGCTTCGGTCCACGTACCCAACCTTCAGAAACAGCAAGCACATCACCGCTTGCCTCGAAGATTCGACCAGTCACTTCGGCGGCTTCATCTGAGGCCAACCAAGTCACGATCGGAGCGATCCAACGCGGTGAACGCTTTTCACGATCTTCGTCTGATTCTGGTGCAGGTCCGAGACCCTCGGTCATACGGGTGAGAGCAACGGGTGCAACTGCATTCACCGTGACTCCGTATCGTGCCATTTCAAGGGCAGCAATATTGGTGAACGATGCAATGCCAGCCTTTGCTGCGCCGTAGTTCGTTTGACCAGGGTTGCCATAGATGCCCGACACTGATGTGGTGTTGATGATGCGACCCGAGACGGGCTTGCCAGCCTTTGACTGCTCGCGCCAGTACACACACGCAAAACGACTCGGCGCGAAAGTTCCTTTCAGGTGCACGTTGATGACGGCATCCCATTCGGCTTCCGACATCGAGAACAACATGCGGTCACGCAAAATTCCGGCGTTGTTGACCACGATATTGAGATCGCCAAAGGTTTCGATTGCGGTATTGATGAGTCGTTCTGCTCCGGCCCAATCGCTCACGCTGTCGCCGTTAGCGACAGCCTCGCCGCCCATGCCCTTGATTTCTTGAACGACTTGTTCGGCGGGACTCAAGTCGCCGCCACTTCCGTCAATGTTTCCACCGAGGTCGTTCACGACGACTTTGGCACCTTGCGATGCCAAGCTCAGTGCATGCTCGCGACCGATTCCACGACCGGCTCCGGTCACAATGGCGATTTTTCCTTCACATAACCGAGCCATGTCGGGTCTCCTCATGATTTACGTCCCACCCACCACGGGTGTGACTTCTACTCAACCGATCATAGAGAACCGCACCGAGTGAGGCACCAACCAGCGAGTGGTTCTAGCCTGAAACCGTGCCCAGCGACCTCCCCAATCTTTCGACCTCGTGCGACGTTTTAATCGTCGGCGCAGGGCCAGCAGGTACTGCTGCCGCGATCACCGCAGTCCGCCA
>Ga0209358_10000535_pt1 | contig 33088 bp, 33 predicted proteins | sample LauGreFa1BDMLBSN_2_FD_187574 | JGI IMG/M metagenome (GOLD analysis project Ga0209358, IMG submission 187574) | Freshwater lake microbial communities from Lake Michigan, USA - Fa13.BD.MLB.SN (SPAdes) (version 2) | ecosystem: Environmental > Aquatic > Freshwater > Lake | place: Lake Michigan, USA... | reverse complement strand
TCCTGAACAGCGCCGACAAGCGCCGATTTGAACGGCAAGACGCGGTTCCCGTCATTCGTTGTGCCCTCGGCAAACAAAACGATGGCATCCCCGCCCCTCATCCGCGTCTGAATGCTCTCGACCGCCCGCTTGGTCGCAGAGCGCCGCTCGCGCTCCACAAAGATGGACCGCTGCAACCGCGCAAACGTTCCGAAAACCGGCCAAGCAGCCACATCCGACTTCGCAATAAACGACATCGGCATCACGCTGCTCAGCACCACAATATCAAGCCATGAGGAATGGTTCGAGAGGATCAGCAAGGGCCGATGATCGGCAATTTCTCCATCCACCGAAACCTGAACGCGGAACAGGCGGCAGACAAAGCGATGAAAGACAACCGGCAAATGGCCCGCCACGCCCGATCCGGATTTCAGAGCCAGCCATTGCACGCCCATCAGCACAATCGTGACAGGAACCAACAGTACCGTTACTGAAAAGACCCGCAGACGGGACATTTATTCGCCTCGCATTTTTCGCACTCTCGCGGCTATTTTCACGCCAGAATCACCGGGTACGCCCCAGCCTGTATCACTGAAGTGAACGCTTCATGACAATGGCCGTCGCCGTACTCCCGTCCGCTTTGTGATAATACGCATCGCGTTGACCTATCCGCTCAAATCCCAGCCGCTGATAGAGCGCCCGCGCGGGCATATTCCCCTCTTCAACTTCCAGAAACAGCGACACAATCCGCCGGGACACCAATTTTTGCTGGTGGAACCGCATCAGCCTAGAGCCAAAACCACTCTTCCTAAACCGCTTCCGGATAACAATCGACAAAATCTCCGCCTCGTCAGCAGCGACCCTCGACACGACAAACCCCGCCAATGTGCCGCCCGAACGGCCCACATAAACACCATCCGCGACAATCGAACGATCCGCCAGCATAGCCTCGAAATCGCCGCTGCTCCAAGGCGCCATAAACCCGCCCTCGGCATGGGCCTCCGCAAGCTTTGCTGCATCTTTGACCGGAACGGAACGAAAAACTGGCGTGCTATTTTTCCGAAAAAGCCCTCGAAGCCAGCCCAACAGCCATTCAAACATGGCTCACGCGCCCATTCGTCTGCGGGTGCGCATCGGGTGCCTTCAGATAAACGGGCGTCGGCGGTGCAAATTCCGGATTGGCTGAAACGCCAAGCCGCGCAATCCATCCAAGATCAGGCCCGTCAAGTTGATCAACCGCCTCGGGATGGATGCCCTCCATCTGCAAAGCACGCGCAAGCATCGCCGCGCCCGACCCGACAACGCGCACGGAACGGGATTTCACCGCCGCAATCAGCGCTTCAATCGCATAGATCTGCGGTGGCCGGAACACCTGCCCCGCCCCGCTCACAATTTGCGCATACATATGCCCATGCCGCGCATCAATCGCGCTGACAATCAGGCTCCGCTCGTCGCCGTCAATCAGCGGAACGGTAAACGCCGTCAGTGTTGTAATGCCCACTGCGGGAACCTCGAGGCCCAGCGCAATGCCCCGCGCCGCCGAAAGCCCGACGCGCAACCCCGTAAAACTCCCCGGCCCGACGGAAACCGCGATCTTGTCGATGGAACCAAACCCGCCTTCAACCTTCGCAATCACCCGTTCGATCAGCGGCATCAACGCTTCCGCGTGCCCGCGATCCATCAGCAGGCTTTCCGACGCGATAAACATATCGGTCGCGCTGTCCATCACACCCGCAGAGCATAGCCCCAACGCTGTATCGATGGCTAAAATACGCAAGAGATCCCCTTAATTCAGATAATTGACGCAAACGCGTCAAAGTCGGGTTTCGGCGACCGCGGAAACAGATCCCTGCTCGCATCGCCATAACCAATATTACATAAAAAATTCGATTTGATCCGCCCGCCCGGGAAAAACGCCGCATCCACGCCCCCCTGATCAAAACCGGACATCGGCCCGCAATCAAGCCCGAGCATCCGCGCCGCAAGCATCAGATAAGCGCCTTGCAACGTCGAATTGCGGAAGGCCGTCGCCTGGATGAGCGCGTCATTCCCGGCAAACCAGCTTCGCGCATCGGCATGGGGAAACAGCGTTGGCAATTTATCGATGAAATCGAGATCATACCCGATGATCGCAGTCACAGGCGCAGCCATCGTTTTCTCGACATTGCCTCCGCCGAGAAACGGCTTCAACCGCGCTTTCGCCTCGGCTGATTTCACGAAAACGATCCGCGCGGGCAAGCAATTGGCCGATGTCGGCCCCATTTTCATGAGGTCTGAAATAGCCTTCAATTGCGCGTCCGACACAGGCTTGTCGAGCCACGCATTAAAGGTCCGCGCCTGGGTAAAAACCTGCCGCAACGCTTTATCATCAAGTGGTTCGCCGGTCATCGGATTTCGCCTTCCGCTCTGTCGTCAGACAGCCTGAACTTCGCGCACATCAGGCAGGAAATGCTTCAGCAAATTCTGGATGCCATGCTTCAGCGTCGCCGTTGACGACGGGCAGCCCGAGCAGGATCCCTTCATCGTCAGATAGACAATCCCGTCACGAAATCCCTTGAACGTAATATCGCCGCCATCGCCAGCAACCGCCGGGCGAATCCGCGTTTCGAGCAATTCCTTGATCGTCTCCACCGTCTCGGCATCGGACGCCTCGAAAAATTCTTCCTCGGATGAATGTTCTGCACCGTCCGCATCGCTGAGCAATGGCTCGCCGCTCAAAAAATGCTCCATAATCGCGCCGAGCACAGCGGGCTTCAAATGTTGCCATTCTCCGTCCGATTTCGTCACCGAGACGAAATCACTCCCGAAAAACACACCATTGACGCCCTGCACATCAAACAGCCGCCGCGCCAGAGGCGAGCGCGCCGCCATCTCGGGGTCGCGAATATCAAGCGTCCCCCCGGGCATCACGTCGCGACCGGGAATGAACTTCAAAGTCGATGGGTTTGGTGTCGCTTCAGTCTGGATAAACATTCTACCTCTCCTCGCCGGTTCAAGGCCGGCAGGTCTTGGCCAATCGCGTCGAAATGACGCCTCGTCTTCATATAAACCCGAATGCCCGCAAGTTTAAGGAGAAACTTCTCAGGGCACATAAAATTCTTTCACATGTGTCTACGATAGGAATCCGCGTTTCAGATCACATTCCGCTCAAGCAACGGACGGTTTGCAATAACCCGCTCAAATCCGAGATCGGACAGATCAAGCGACCTATACCCGCCATGCACGATTAATTCCGCAATCCCCCGCCCGACAGCCGGGCTTTGCTGCAATCCATGGCCCGAAAATCCGTTTGCCAGATAGAAATTCCGCAAATCCCCCGCCGGTCCGATGATCGCATTATGGTCCAGCGCGCACATATCGTAATGCCCCGCCCATGCACGCCCCGGCTTGATCGCTTCGAATGCCGGGATCCGGTGCGCGAGATTTGGCCAGTACAATTCCTCGAACAGGTTCCATTCGACCTCGAACGAATCTGAATCGGGATCATCCTCGCCCGGCGAACCACCACAGAGATAGAGCTGCCCGTCCGGTCCCGGCCCTCCTTCCGGTCTGCACCACGTCCCGCTCGTATCAATAATCAACGGCACGCGCCCGAGCGGCGTCTTGCACGTAAAGCTGAACACGCAACGTTTTTTCGAATGCACCGGAATATCAATCCCCGCCGCCGCCGCGAGTTGTCGTCCACCCGACGCACCCGACGCATTCACCAGCGCGCCGCACGCGATCCGCGTTCCGTCGTCGAGAATAACCGCGTCAACCTTCCCGCCCGACCGCTCGACACCCGTCACCGTGCCCTGCACATAGACAACCCCGAGGCTCCGCGCCTTTTTGCGGAACGCCTGCATCAATCCCCAGCCGTCAAACCACCCCTCGCCCGAACGCCCCCAGCAGGCCGCTGCAATCTCGTCCGGATTGAAATACGGGAACTGCTTTTGCAAAGCATCCGGCTCGAGAAACACAATATCCGCGCCCTCCGCCGTCTGGAGCGCCTGATTTTCCTGCAAAATCGTCCGCCCCGCCTCGGTCCCGAGATAAAGATAGCCATATTCGGTAAAATGCAGGTCCGGCTGATCATCCCCCACCGCAAGCCGCTCGCCGATACTCTTGATAAACTCCAGCCCGAACATGGAAATCCGGATATTCACGGCGGATGAAAATTGCTGCCGGATCGACGCCGCCGACAAGGCCGACGCCGAAAACTGGTAGGTCGGGTCCTTCTCCACCACCACAATCGTCCCCGAAAAATCGGGGTTAGACGCCAAATGATACGCAACCGACGACCCGATTGCCGCCCCGCCCGCAATCACAACATTCGAGGAATGCGGCATCTGAGAAACATCACTCATCAAACTCTTCCGTTCAGCGGTTCTTGAAGGCGGCGGGCCGCTTTTCGAGAAAGGCCGCCATGCCTTCCTTCTGGTCTTCGGTCGCAAACATCGATTGAAACGCCCGCCGCTCGAAGCGCACGCCTTCGGCTTGCGTTGTCTCGAACGCCCGGTTGATCGCTTCCTTCGTCAACATCACGCTTGTGAGCGAATAAGACGCGATTGTCGCCGCGGTCTTCATCGCATCCTCGAGCAAATCAGCCACCGGCACAATCCGCGCGACAAGCCCCGACCGTTCCGCTTCCTGCGCATCCATCATCCGGCCCGTCAGGCACATTTCCATCGCCTTCGCCTTGCCGACCGCGCGTGTCAGGCGTTGCGTGCCGCCCACGCCGGGCATGATCCCGAGCCTGATTTCCGGCTGCCCGAATTTCGCCGTGTCCGATGCGATAATCATATCGCACATCATGGCAAACTCGCACCCGCCACCCAGCGCAAACCCGGAAACCGCCGCAATCAGCGGCTTCCGCCGTGCTGCAACCCGATCCCACGCGGAAACAAAATCATCCAGATACGAACTCGGATAGGTCAGGCTCTGCATTTCCTTGACATCGGCCCCCGCAGCAAACGCCTTCTCGGACCCCGTAATCACAATCGCGCCAATCGTCTCGTCCGCCTCGAATGCGTCAAGCGCCTGATTGACCTCGCGGATCACCGTTGAATTCACCGCATTCAGCACATCCGGGCGGTTGAACGTAATCAGCCCCACCTTGCCGCGAATTTCCGATTTGATCGTCTCATAGGTCATGGCCAATCCCTTCGCCGTTCCACTCATCAAAACTGCTACCCCGAAGCGCCCCGATCATCAATCGGCGCGCGTCATTTCTGACACGCCGCACAATAAAAACTCGACCGTCCCGACTGCACGATGCGCTTGATCACACCGCCACACCCCGGCGTCGGACACGCTTCACCCTCCCGGTCATACACCCTGAACCGGTGCTGGAAATACCCGAGCGACCCATCCGTTTGCGCATAATCGCGCAAGGTCGACCCACCCGCCGCAACCGCCTCGTTCAGCACGTCCCGGATCGCAACCGCCAGCCGCTCCGACCTTGCCGTCCCTTTGCCGGCTTTCGTCGCAATCGTGCCAGCGAGTCGCTCCGGCGAAAGCCCCGCCCGATGCAACGCCTCGCACACATAAATATTACCCAGTCCCGCCACGAGTCGCTGATCAAGCAGAGCAGCCTTCAGCGGCGTCTTCTTCCCCGCATACAAGCCCGCGAGCACATCGCCATCGAGCGCATTGCCCAGCGGCTCGATCCCCATCAAACGGAAATGGCGGCTCTGCTCAAGCCCGTCCCGCGCAACAATGTCCATCGAGCCAAACCGCCGCGGGTCATTATACGTCACCACCGTCCCGTTCGAGAGATGGAACACCACATGGTCATGCGTCATTATGCCATCGGGTTTGAAATGGAAGTCGCCCGGCGCCGTCACACGCTCCGCTTCCGTCACAGTAAACCGGCCGCTCATCCCCAGATGCATGATCAGTGCTTCACCTGAGGACAAATCCGCGATCAGAAACTTCGCCCGCCGCCCCAACGCTCGGATCGTCTGCCCTTCGAGCCGCTCGACAAACCTGTCCGGAAACGGAAATCGCAAGTCTTTCCGCCTTTGTTCAACCCGCACAAAGCGTGCGCCGGTCATCGCAGGTTCAAGCCCGCGACGCACTGTTTCGACCTCGGGAAGCTCCGGCATCCACGTCTCCTCAATTCTCCCCCGAGCACATAGCGTCTTGACGCGCCACGCGCTATGGTCTTGACCGTTATCGAAACATGAAACGGAAAGACCCGCGTGAACGCAGACCAGACCACGGACGATCGGCAGGACAGTTCAGACGAAACCCATTTCGGTTTCGCCTCGATCCCGCTCGGCCGGAAGCAGGCCCTCGTCGATGACGTGTTCCACAAGGTCGCCTCGCGCTACGACCTGATGAACGATCTCATGTCGGTCGGCCTGCACCGCGTCTGGAAAAACGCCCTCGTCTCCACGCTCCGGCCCGGCAAGAACCGTCCGTTTAACCTCCTCGACGTTGCGGGCGGCACCGGCGACATCGCCTTCCGTGTCATGGAGGCATCAGGCCCCCGCGCCAGCGCCACCGTACTCGACATTAACGGCGAAATGCTCTCCGTCGGCCGCGACCGCACCCCGCCCGCCTTCAAGGACCGAATCGAATTCATCCAGGCCAATGCCGAGAGCCTGCCCTTGCCCGACAAGACCTTCGACGCCTATACCATCGCCTTCGGCATCCGCAATGTCCCCCGCATGGACCTCGCACTGTCGGAAGCCTATCGCGTGCTCAAGCGCGGCGGACGTTTCCTCTGTCTCGAATTTTCCGCCGTGGACGTCCCCGGCTTCGATGCAATCTATGATGCCTTCTCCTTCAAAATCATTCCGGAAATGGGTCGCCTCGTCACCGGCGATGCCGAGCCCTACCGCTACCTCGTCGAATCGATCCGCCGTTTCCCGACTCCCGCCGCCTTCTCGGGCATGATCGGCGATGCAGGCTTCGGCCGCGTCACCTCGCGCGCCATGTCGGGCGGCATCGTCCGGCTTCACTCCGGCTGGAAAGTATAGGTCCGCCCGTGGTCGCCATTGCCCCCTTCCAGCTTCTCCGCCTTGCCCGCGTCGGCTTTGTCCTCGCCCGCGAAGGCGCCTTCGCGCTCGTCGACCCGAACGAAGCGCCTACTGCCGTCCGCGCCTTAATCCGCATTGCCCGCCTCGTCGAACGCCGCGGCTCCGCCGACAGCGCCGAGCGCCTCGTCACCGCACTCACCCGCCTTGGCCCGTCCTACATCAAACTCGGCCAGTTCATGGCCACCCGCCCCGACGTCGTCGGCGTCCGCGTCGCCCGCGATCTCGAGCGCCTGCAAGACCGCATCCCGCCTTTCGCCCAATCCGACGCGATCCACGCGATAGAGGCCGCATTCGGCAAGCCGCTCAATCAGGTTTTTGCCGAATTCAGCCAGCCCATCGCCGCCGCCTCCATCGCGCAGGTGCATCGCGCCACCACCTTGCAGGGCGAGACCGTGGCGGTCAAAGTCCTTCGCCCCAATGTCCGCTATCGCTTCCGCCGCGATCTCGGCGCCATGGCCTATGCCGCCGCCCTCCTCGAATCACTCTCCGCCGAGGCCCGCCGCCTGAAATTCGTCGATGTTGTCGAAACGCTCTCGCGCTCCGTGACCATGGAGATGGATCTCCGCCTCGAAGCCGCCGCTTTGTCCGAAATGGCGGAAAATACCCGCGACGACCCCGATTTCCGCGTTCCCACCGTCAATTGGGATCTGACCGCGCGTGAAATTCTCACCATGGAATGGATCGACGGCACCCCGCTCCACGATATCGACACCATCGTTGCCAAAGGCCATGACCGCATCGCCCTTGGCCGCACCATCATCCAGTCCTTCCTGCGCCAAGCCCTGCGCGACGGCTTTTTCCACGCCGATATGCACCCCGGCAATCTGTTCATCGACGAAAATAGCCGCCTCTGCGCCGTCGATTTCGGCATAATGGGCCGCCTCGGCCTCAAGGAACGCCGCTTTCTCGCGGAAATTCTGCTCGGCTTCATCACCCGCAATTACCGCCGCGTCGCCGAAGTCCATTTCGAAGCGGGTTACGTCCCAGCCCGCCATTCGGTCGATGATTTCGCCCAGGCCATCCGCGCCATTGGCGAGCCGATCCACCAACGCTCGGCCGACCAGATCTCCATGGCGAAACTTCTCACTCTCCTCTTCGAAGTCACCGGCCTGTTCGATATGCGCACCCGCACCGAACTCGTCATGCTCCAGAAAACCATGGTCGTGGTCGAAGGCGTCAGCCGCGCGCTCGATCCCCATCTCAATATGTGGACGACGGCTGAACCCGTAGTACGCGAATGGATCGAGAAAAATCTCGGCCCCATCGGCCGCATTCAGGATCTCGGCCGCAACGCCGCCTCCTTTGCCGGCATGCTCGCGCACCTGCCGGCCATCGCCTCGCGCGCCGAAACACTCGGCGCCCGCATCGAAGAAGCTGCCGACAAAGGCTTCCCGCTCGACGAACGCTCCATCGCCGCCATCGGCCGCGCCGAAGCCAAACGCGCCCGCTGGGGCAACCTCGCTCTATGGATCATCGCCATCACCCTGGCCCTCGTCGCAGCCCGCCTCATCTGAGCGCCGCACCGGCTGAAAACCTGTCCTTTAGGACAGGTACCCTGCACTGAAATTTGCGTGCATGATCGCGGATGTCCTCGACCCAACGAAGCCAAAGCGGTCAAAGGTTGGGACACGCTTGACGACCCGCAAAATAATTGCAAAAATGGTATAATAAAATGAACTGGAAAGTGGAGTTTATTGATAGCGAGGATAAATGATCCGCAAATTCATTCCCGTCGAAGAAGCCTTCCGCGAATGGCGCAAAGACCCCGAATTTGTCGCCGAATATGAGGCACTGGAGGAGGAGTTTGCGCTCGCCAATGCGCTCATCGGCGCTCGCGTTCAAGCCCGCATGACGCAGGAAGACGTGGCAAAGAAGATGGGCACCACACAGGCCGTCATCGCCCGCCTCGAAGGCGCTCGCTCCATGCCCTCCACCCGCACCCTGAAACGCTTCGCCGAAGCCACAGGCACCGAACTCCGCATCAGCTTCGTCAAACCAAAACGCGCGGCAAAGGCGCGGTGAGTGGAGCGACCATTCATTCGCCACATTTCCCGTTTCAAAGTGTAAAATATATGCTATTCCGAATGAAAATGGATTTTGACAGAGGCGTCCCATGTCGGTTGCGGGCAAGCGTGTTCTTCTCATTATAGGTGGCGGCATTGCCGCCTATAAATCCCTTGAGCTGATCCGCGAAATCTCCCGCCGCGGCGGTGCCGTCCGCTGCATTCTCACCAAGGCGGGTGCCGAATTTGTCACGCCGCTTTCGGTCGGCAGTCTTTCGGGAGACACGGTCTATTCCGATCTCTTTTCCCTCACCGATGAAGCCGCGATGGGCCACATCGAATTGTCCCGTTCCGCCGATCTCGTTGTCGCAGCCCCCGCCACCGCCGATCTCATGGCGAAGATGGCGCAGGGTCTCGCCAATGATCTCGCCACAACCGCATTGCTGGCCACCGACAAGCGCATCCTGATAGCGCCGGCCATGAATGTCCGCATGTGGGAGCATCCCGCCACACGCCGCAACCTCGCAACCTTGCGCACAGACGGCGTATCAGTCGTCGGGCCCGACGAGGGCGAGATGGCCTGCGGCGAATACGGCTTCGGGCGCATGGCCGAGCCGAAATCCATCGCCGATGCAATCGACGCTTTGCTCGCCCCCGGGCCTGCTTTGCTCGCTTTGGGCAATAACACCTCAACCCGCCAAGGCATTGCCTCCATGGGGCCTCTCGCAGGCAAGTCGGTGCTCGTCACCTCCGGCCCGACGCTCGAACCGATTGATCCGGTCCGCTTCCTGTCGAACAGATCCTCGGGCAAGCAGGGTCACGCTTTGGCCGCAAGCGCCGCGCAACTCGGTGCCACTGTCACCTTGGTCAGCGGCCCCGTCGCCCTCCCCGATCCTCCGGGCGTCACAACCATCCATGTCGAGACCGCTCAGGAGATGCTCGCAGCGGTCGAGACCGCGCTCCCCGCCGATCTCGCCATCTTCTGTGCCGCCGTCGCCGATTGGCGCGTCGCCGGGGAGAGCAGCCAGAAGCTCAAAAAATCCGCTGCCGCCCCGCCCACCCTCTCCCTCGTCCAGAACCCCGATATCCTTGCCACCATTGCACGCCTCAAAGCCGGTCGCCCGCAGCTGGTCGTCGGCTTTGCCGCCGAGACGGAGAACGTCATCGAGTACGCCCGCGACAAACTCCGCCGCAAAGGCTGCGATCTGATCATCGCCAATGATGTCGGCAGCGGCACGGGCGTAATGGGCGGTGACGAGAACGCCGTCCACATCGTCTCGCCCGACTCCGTTGTCTCCCTGCCGCGCCTGCCCAAGACAGAGATCGCCAACAGGTTGATCCGCCTGTTCACCGACAGGCTCGTAAAGGGGCCGTCCGCATGACATTCCATATCCCGTGCCGCCAACTCCCCAATAGTGAGGGGCTCGATCTGCCGCACTACGCAACGAGTGATGCCGCCGGCCTCGACCTTCTGGCCGCCATCCCCGCCGGCGCACCCCTGCTGATCGGTGTCGGCCAGCGTCGCCTCGTCCCCACCGGTCTGGCCATCGCCATCCCGAGCGGGTTCGAGGGACAGGTCCGCCCCCGGTCGGGTCTTGCGCTCAAACACGGCATCACCGTTCTGAATGCGCCGGGTACCATCGATGCCGATTACCGCGGTGAACTCTCCGTGCTGCTTATCAACCATGGCGAGCAGGATTTCGAGGTTACACGCGGTATGCGTATCGCCCAATTGGTCATTTGTCCGGTGAGCCGGATTGAGTGGTCCAACGTTGGAGATTTGACTGGAACAAACCGTGGCGGGAACGGGTACGGTTCCACGGGAATCTAGCTGTTGACCCATATTATTTAACTGGAACATTGGACAATGATATTACTATCACGACGCAGTCTTCTCGGCATCGCAGCAGTGGTCGATATTGCCATTCACGGGAGGGTCGCACCTGTCCCGGCGAAGGCCCTGTCCGAGCGCCATCACCTCCCGCCCCGTCATCTCGAGACCATGCTGCAAGCCCTTGTAAGAACAGGGATTCTTCGCGGTGTCCGTGGCCCCCGCGGCGGCTATGAACTGGCCGTCGAGCGGCGCAAACTCAAGGCCGGCGACATCGTCCGCGCCGCCATGACATCCATCGATGACGAGGACGAAACGCCGGAGCCGTCCTCCACCCTCGTCGACCTCGTGATCAACCCCGCCGTCAAGCAAGCCAGCCATGCTTTCCTGGAGCATCTCGACTCGATCACTGTCGAAGACCTGTGTCAACAGTCTGAAAAGGCTGGACTTTTTGGATCGCTACCAGATGACGCAAATTTTACAATTTAAAATGTAAATTAAAATAATTATCGACATAATTCTGGTAATAGGTTAAGCTTCTGAAATCACACAGCTTCCCATCTTCCTAATGGAGATTCATGATGTCCCAAGCCAGCACAAGCTCTCATATTCCCGGTCGCGGCCGGATCTACGGGTCGATCACGGAGACCATTGGCGACACGCCGATCGTCCGTCTGGACCGCCTTGCAAAAGCCAAGGGCGTGCACGCTAACCTTCTGGCAAAGCTGGAGTTTTTTAATCCCATCTCCAGCGTCAAAGATCGCATCGGCGTCAATATGATCGACGCGCTCGAAGCCGATGGCTTGATCAAGGAAGGCACGACGTTGATCGAGCCGACATCCGGAAACACAGGCATCGCGCTGGCCTTCGTCGCCGCCGCCCGAGGCTATCGCCTCATCCTCGTCATGCCCGAGTCAATGTCGGTCGAACGCCGTAAAATGCTGGCTCTCTTGGGCGCAGAGCTTGAACTCACCCCTGCTCCCCTCGGCATGAAAGGCGCAATCGCCAAGGCCGAGGAATTAAAGGCTTCCATCCCGAACTCCATCATTCCACAGCAATTCAAAAACCCCGCCAATCCCGATATTCACCGCCGCACAACGGCTGAGGAAATCTGGAATGATCTCAACGGTCAGGTCGACATTTTTGTCTCGGGCGTCGGCACAGGCGGCACCATCACGGGCGTCGGCCAAGTCCTCAAAGCCCGCCGCCCGGGCGTCCACATTGTGGCCGTAGAGCCCGAAGATTCGCCGGTTCTCTCGGGCGGAGCACCCGGTCCGCACAAGATTCAGGGCATTGGGGCCGGTTTTGTGCCTGATATTCTGGATCGCTCGGTCATTGACGAGGTCCTTCAGGTCGGCAATCAAACAGCCTTCGACACAGCCCGACTGCTTGCCCGCATCGAAGGTATTCCCACAGGTATTTCATCGGGTGCAGCCGTTGCCGCCGCACTCGAAATTGCCGCGCGCCCGGAATCAAAGGGCAAGAACATCGTGATTATCATTGCTTCCTTCGCAGAACGCTACCTCTCGACGGCTTTGTTCGAAGGGCTTTGATCACTTAGCCGCCGGATCAAAACCGGCGGCAACGCCCTAAAGCATAGCCGCTAGAACGCGATCAGGAGGCCTGTGGCCGTCAACCATCGCCTTGATGTTGATGATCACCTTGTCACCCATTTCAAGCCGTCCCTCGAGCGTCGCAGAGCCCATATGGGGCAATACGACAATCTTGTGCTGCTTGACGAGCTTCAGCATTCTTGGCGAAATCGTCGGTTCGTGCTCGAACACATCAAGTCCTGCCCCCAAAATCTCGCCATTTTCGATCATTTTTGTCAGTGCTGTTTCATCAATAATCTCGCTACGCGCCGTGTTCACGACAATTGCATGCGGCTTTAAGAGCTTAAGGCGCCGCGCCGACAGCAGGTGAAACGTTGCAGGCGTATGCGGGCAGTTTACCGACACAATATCCATCCGCGACAACATCTGGTCGAGTGATTCCCAGTATGTCGCCTCCAAGCCTTCCTCAATTGCCGAATCCACGCGCCGACGATTGTGATAATGGATTTGCAGGCCAAACGCTTTTGCCCGCCGTGCCACCGCCTGTCCAATCCGGCCCATCCCAACGATTCCAAGGCGCTTTCCCGTAATCCGGTGCCCAAGCATCCACGTTGGGGACCACCCCTTCCAAGCACGATCCGAAATCACCGTCGCTCCCTCCGTAATTCGGCGAGCAACTGTTAAAATGAGCGCAATCGTCATGTCCGCTGTGTCATCAGTGAGCACGCCCGGCGTGTTCGTCACCTGAATGCCCTTGGCCTGCGCGGCAGCGATATCAATGTGGTCGACACCATTTCCGAAATTCGCAATCAGCTTCAGGTTCGGCCCGGCAGCCGAGATTACGTCCGAATCGATCTTGTCGGTCAAAGTAGGCACCAGAAAATCAGCCGTTTTTGCAGCTTCAATCAGTGCTGCCTTGGACAATGGGGCATCATCCAGGTTCAAATGCGCATCAAAAAGTTCCCGCATCCGTGTCTCGATCAGATCCGGGAGCTTGCGCGTTACAATTACGAGGGGCTTTTTCTTGTTCAATTTCAAGCTCCAAAATACTTTTCACGAGAGAACCCCGCAATCATTTACTCTTCATTAGCAATAAATGACGGACAAGGAGAAATCGTAGCAGATTTGGAATAGGGGTTGGTTTCATCGGAGGCAACCATCAATCCATATCGAAGGCTTTAAACTGCCAATTATGATCGGCACCTGATGCAATGATGCGCAAGTTCGGAATATCCTTCATGGGCCTTATTTTGGCAATGCTGGGAACTGTGTTCGTTTCAGCTTCAGAGATCGGTATTGGCACAGAAACAAAATTGCCCATTCCCCGTTATGTGAGCCTGAAAGTTGATCGGGTCAACATGCGCGCCGGGCCATCCAAAGACCATGAAATTAAATGGGTTTATCAGAGAGCTGGACTACCGGTTGAGGTAACAGCCGAGTTTGAGACATGGCGTCGGATCCGTGATTCGTCCGGCGTGGAAGGCTGGGTTTTGGCAAATCTGATATCATCCAGACGCACCGCCCTCGTAACGCCTTGGCTCAGTCAGGGTATATTTCCACTACATGTAAAGTCTGACACACAATCGGCACTTAAAGCCCAACTCTCGCCGGGTGTTCTCGTCAATTTGAAGAAATGTGACGGAAAATGGTGTTCTGTGACTGGCGAGGGGTTTGCTGGTTTCATCCAGCAAGAACACCTCTGGGGTGCCTATCCCGAAGAAAAAGTCGAATAGAGCGAAAAAACCAGATTTACCCGAATGTAATCAAGAGCTTGGTTCCTTGCGACGAAGCCGTATGACTACATCAACACGCGAAATTTCCATTCCATCTGGTGGAGTTGGCAAGGCGGAAACCGCGATATTTGCTTCCTGAATATCGACAATCGTATTCGTATCTTCGATGAAGAAGTGATAATGGTTACCGGTATTGGTATCAAAATGTGTTTTAGCCCCATCAACAGCTATTTCACGGAGCAACCCGGATTCTGTGAATTGGTGCAAGGTGTTATAAACTGTGGCAAGCGACACCGGCAAGCGGGCCTTCACTGCTTCTTCGAACAAGAGTTCAGCTGTGACGTGCCGGTCTCCCTTCGCAAAAAGTAGCCAACCTAGTCCAACGCGTTGCCGCGTCGGTCTCAAACCAGAATTCTTCAATTTGAGTCGCAAATCATGAAATGCGCAACCGCTCTGAGCGGTCCATAAACGCGATTTTTCACGCGGATCGTCACGATATGGTTCAGTCGACGTGGACAAAATGCGGTCCCTCTTCAACAATGCATTAGGCAGACTTCATATTATGGTTTTAATCCGCTTTGATCAACCCTTGTTATAAAATACGAATTGGCTTTGATCACCCGACATGGGATACTTTCGGTATGCTCGGCACTGTGTTAGCTAAGCTTGATAAAGTGTTTCAGGATGATCGCGAGAACGATCGCGTTCAAGGATGGAGTTGGAATATAAAATGAATCGTCGATCCTCCTATGAATATGACGATCTTCTAGCCTGCGGGCGCGGTGAGCTGTTTGGTCCAGGCAACGCGCAATTGCCAGCACCGCCAATGTTAATGTTTGAGAGGATTTCCGAGGTCTCCGAATCCGGGGGCGAGTATGGGAAGGGCATTATTACTGCAGAATTGGCTGTCAGACCTGATTTATGGTTTTTTCCATGCCATTTCATCGGCGACCCGGTGATGCCGGGTTGTTTGGGTCTTGACGCCCTCTGGCAACTCACCGGGTTTTACCTTGGTTGGCTTGGTGCAGAAGGCCGTGGCCGTGCACTCGGCGTCGGCGAGGTAAAGTTTTCAGATCAAGTTGTGCCGTCCGTAAAAAAAGTAATTTACAAAGTTAGCCTAAAGCGTGTTTTTCGCTCCAAGTTGGTGCTTGGAATCGCTGACGGTATTCTTGAAGCGGATGGCCGCACAATCTACGAAGCGAAAGACCTCAGGGTGGGGTTGTTCAAAACTGATGGCGCCTGAGTTAGTCCATCGGGGGTGAAGTTTGAATAGAAGAGCGTTTAGCCGTCCACAAAACTTGGATAGCTGCATTTTTTGACGGGAGTAGGCTATGAGACGTGTTGTTGTGACCGGAATGGGTATTGTTTCATCCATTGGCAATACAACTCAGGAAGTCCTTTCTTCCCTGTATGATGCTCGGTCCGGCATCGTCGGAGCGGACCGATACCGCGAATTAGGGTTCAGATGTCAGGTGCATGGTGCACCGGATCTTGATCCCTCCCTGATTGTTGACCGGCGTGCGATGCGGTTCCACGCAACGGGTACAGCGTGGAACCATGTTGCAATGGACCAAGCCATTGCAGATTCCGGACTTGATCAGTCCGATATTTCGAATGAGAGAACCGGCATTATTATGGGATCCGGTGGCCCCTCCGCACGAACAATCGTCGAAGCAGCTGACATCACCCGTGAGAAGGGACCAAAAAGGATCGGACCTTTTGCCGTCCCCAAAGCGATGTCATCTACAGCGTCTGCGACTTTGGCCACTTGGTTCAAGATCAAGGGCGTTAATTACTCGATCTCGTCAGCTTGCGCGACCTCCAATCATTGCATCGGCAACGCCTATGAAATGATCCAGTATGGCAAACAGGATGTGATGTTTGCCGGGGGTTGCGAAGAGTTGGATTGGACAATGTCGGCCCTTTTTGACGCGATGGGTGCCATGTCCTCGAATTTCAACGATACGCCCGCCAAATCGTCCCGCGCATTCGATAAAAATCGTGATGGTTTTGTCATCGCGGGTGGTGCCGGTGTACTGGTACTTGAGGAACTTGAACACGCAAAGTCGCGGGGGGCACGAATTTATGCTGAGCTAGCAGGCTATGGCGCAACATCGGATGGCTACGACATGGTCGCCCCATCCGGAGAAGGCGCGGCACGCTGCATGCGGCAGGCATTGGCGACCGTGCGCATACCAATAGACTACATTAACCCTCATGCGACATCGACCCCTGTCGGTGATCTCAAGGAGATGGAAGCTGTCCGGGAAGTATTTGGATCAAAATGTCCACCTATTTCGGCAACCAAATCACTCACGGGCCACTCCCTTGGCGCGACAGGCGTTCAAGAAGCAATCTATTCGATTTTGATGATGAATAACGGGTTCATTTGCGAAAGTGCGAACATTGAAGAGATTGACCCTGTTTTTGCGGATTTACCTATTGTCCGAAAGCGGATTGATGGCGCAAAACTGGGTGCTGTTCTTTCAAATTCGTTCGGATTTGGTGGTACGAACGCGACAATAGCCTTCAAACACGTCGACGCTTAAGAGTAACACCGAATGATCCCCGATTTTCAATCAAATGGCAGGACTTATTGATGACAGCAATCATGAAGGGCAAGCGCGGGCTAGTTATGGGCGTGGCAAACGACCACTCGATTGCGTGGGGTATCGCAAAAAAGCTTGCCTATCATGGTGCAGAACTGGCCTTTTCGTATCAGGGCGAGGCCCTGAAGAAACGGGTTGAACCGCTAGCATCCAGCGTTGGCTCAAACCTCGTTTTACCCTGTGATGTCGAGGACCTTAACTCGCTGGATGAACTTTTTGCACAGTTGCAGCGGGAATGGGGTCACATTGATTTTATCGTTCATGCTATTGCTTACTCGGACAAAAATGAACTAAAGGGCCGATTTGCGGATACAAGCCGTGAAAACTTCATCCGCACAATGACAATTTCGTGCTTCTCATTTATTGAAGTCGCTAAACGTGCAGCGGCATTGATGACTGCAGGAGGATCTATCGTGACCCTCACATATGGCGGTTCGACGCGTGTCATGCCTAATTATAATGTGATGGGAGTTGCCAAAGCCGCACTTGAAGCGTCCGTGCGGTATCTGGCTGCCGATTATGGCCCCGACAATATTCGGGTGAATGCGATTTCAGCGGGTCCCGTTCGAACGCTTGCGGGCGCAGGAATTGCAGATGCGCGCTTGATGTTTAACTACCAGCGTCGGCATGCCCCTTTGCGTCGCACCGTTTCGATTGACGAAGTTGGAGGCTCGGCCCTTTACCTGTTATCAGACCTCTCGACTGGCGTGACAGGCGAAATTCATTTTGTCGATTCTGGCTACAACATTGTGTCGATGCCGCATCCTGAAGCACTAAAAACTGTCGATGATGCGGAAACAGCTGCAGAGTCCCGTATTGAAAGCCGGGCGGCAGAGTGAGAGATAGCAGGCGAGGCACATTGTGAGCAGTTTATCAGGCATTTTGCCGTCTCAGGCGATCAAAGCGCTTCAAGACTCGGGAGTTATCAAGTCGGATATTTCCCTCGTGAACGGTCAGATCCAACCTGCTAGCCTGGATCTACGGCTTGGCCGTCGTGTATGGCGCGTCCGTGCAAGTTTTCTTCCTGGTCCCGAGCGTAGCGTGCGCGAACGTTTGGAGCGTATTGCTTTACATGAAATCGACCTGACCCGCGGGGCAGTCCTCGAAACAGGTGCTGTCTATATTGCCGAAATTGTTGAGAGCCTCTCACTTCCTCATGATTTGCTCGCCGCAGCCAATCCGAAGAGTTCAACAGGGCGTCTCGACGTATTCACGCGGGTTATTGCTGACCGAGCGCGTGAGTTTGATCAGATCGAGGCAGGCTATCAAGGGCCACTCTTTCTCGAAATTTCACCGAGGACATTCCCTGTCCTCGTCCGAACAGGGTCACGCTTGTCACAACTTCGGTTTAGGAAAGGCGATGTTCGGCTCACTGATCAGGAGCTGAGTGCACTTCATTATCGTTCGCGTTTGGTCACCTCATCGGAACCTTCGATCCAGAACGGGATTGCGGTCAGCGTCGATCTTGCCGGGTTCGGCACTGATAAATTGGTTGGGTATCGTGCCAAAAAACATACGGGTCTGGTGGACGTTGATCGAGTTGATGCTTATGAGGTCGACGAATACTGGGAACCACTCTATTCACGCAGCGAGAGGGACATTATTTTGGACCCCGGTCAGTTTTATATTCTTGCATCCAAGGAAGCGGTTCATGTCCCTCCGGATCACGCAGCGGAGATGACCCCATTTGATCCTTTGGTGGGTGAGTTTCGCGTTCATTATGCGGGTTTTTTTGATCCGGGCTTCGGCCACGCGGAAAGTGGCGGATCAGGCAGTCGCGCGGTACTAGAAGTCCGATCCCGGGATGTTCCGTTTATTCTTGAAGATGGACAGACAGTAGGACGCCTTGTTTATGAGCGGATGGAAGCCTCTCCCGATCAGCTCTATGGATCTGGTCTCGGATCTAATTATCAAGCACAAAGCCTGAAATTATCGAAACACTTTAAATCAGTCTGATAATTGATATGTATCCTTGCGAAAGGGACATACAAGACATTAAGATGAAATTATGCGGGCGTAGTTCAGTGGCAGAACGACAGCTTCCCAAGCTGTATGTCGTGAGTTCGATTCTCATCGCCCGCTCCAATTTTGCCAGAATTGATAATTATGTGGGACGAATGGTTTCGTATGAGCATTTGATCGGAAAAAATGAATGTTGAAACTGCCGCGCCACGTTCTACTTCCAGTTATCAGCATTACAATTGCAGCGATCACACTCCTTATTGGAGCCTTGCTTATCTTCCAACGGGGTGCCGAACAGGGAACATCTGCGATTGGCGGTGAATTCTCGCTGATCGCTCAGGACGGTCGCACGGTTACCGAGCGAGATCTTGCAGGTGGACCGAGTATTGTTTTCTTCGGATTTACCCACTGCCCCGACATTTGCCCGACAGCACTTTTCGATATTGGCCAGATTTATTCGGCACTGGGACCCAATCGTGACAGGCTCAAGACATTCTTTATTACCGTAGATCCCGAACGAGATACACAGGAACTGCTCAACACGTATCTGTCGAGTTTTGATCCGAATATTGTCGGTTTGACCGGCTCAGTCGACGCAGTAGCACAAACCATGAAAGCCTATCGCGCCTTTGCGCGGAAAGTTCCGATGGAAAACGGCAACTATACAATGGACCACACATCACTTGTCTATTTGATGGACAGAAAAGGACGCTTCGTTTCGAGTCTGAATTTCGATCAACCGCCTGAAGAGCTGGCGAAAAAGATCAGCACCTATTTCTGAGACCTTGAGTCGGGCCGCGTTCGCGAAGCCTTGGTTAGTCCATGGGCTGTCTTCCGCCAGAGTGATGGGGCATTCGCCAACTCGATAAGGGCCCACCATGTCGCTGCCATCACAAGCACCGAGTGAATGAAAAATAACGGAAAATCGCTCCACTTGAGTGAAATAGAACGCCGACGGGAGCCTTCAATCAGTAACGCTAGGCAAATCACTCCACTCAAAAGAAGTATGGCTCCCATTACCCATAAGCTCAAACTAACACTCGAATGGAACATTTCGTAGGCGCCTACACAAACGCCGATAACAATCAGAAGGAGCGGATGCAAAAGTGACGATACGACTGCATTCGTGCTAATCAGAAGCACAAGTAGCGCCTTCCGGAACCCTACTTCCGCAACGAGATTTAAGGGATTTCTGCAGTGGACCAGTGCGGTTTGCATCCATCCTTTCATCCATCGTGTTCGCTGAGAAAACCAAGAATTAAGCGTATTTGGCGCTTCTTCAAAAGTTGACGATGGCAAGTCTGCGACAGAGTATCCGAGACGGGCGAGCCGTAACCCAAGATCCGCATCTTCCGTCACATTCCACGGATCCCAACCAAAGATTGCTTCGAGTGTTTCTTTTCTGAAGTGATTTGATGTTCCGCCGAGAGGGATAGGAAATCCTGCCGCGGCCATTTCGGGAATTGTCACATCAAATAGCCGCGCATACTCAAGCGAGAATATCCTTGATAGCCAGTAGTCCGTAGCATTGTCGATGGCTAGCCTTCCCTGCAGACAGCCCAGTTTCTTATCAGAAGCCGCAAAATATGCAGCCGCGAGTTTCAATTGCCCCGGTTCGGGGACATCCTCTGCATCATAAACAACAACGTATTCTCCACGGGCAAAATAAAGCCCAAAATCCAAGGCGCGTGGCTTTGTTTTGGGCTTTCCGGCCGGGCAGATTATAATATCAAAAATGCGATGAATTGCGACTTTTCTAACGGCAGCAATGGTGACGTCATCGCTCTCTTCGAGCAATATTTTTACATCGAGCTTCGAACGAGGATAATCAAGTGCCAAAATAGCTTGGATGAGCTGTGGAATAACAGTAGCTTCATCGTAGAGCGGCACGAGAATAGTATAAACGGGTAAGTCTTTGTCACTAAGAAGCTTTGGCTTCGAAATTGACGCTCGCCCAAATCCTCGAGCGAGAATGTAACTCTTTAAAGCCAGAGCGGGAAGAACGGGATAGGCAGTCAAAGCAAGCATCGATAGATGCCATAATGACGGGTAAAGAGCTCCTCCAATAATGGTGGTAATCAAGGCTCCAAGAAAGACGGTTACAAACGTTCGCGTTTTTAAATTTGCCGCTGACCACGCTGGATGGCATTGCTGAAGACGATCCGTAGTAAGCTTTAATGTCTGTTCTCTCGTTGCGTGTCGGACACGCGCTACGAAATGTGACGGCACTGTAACAATCACTCGGGTTGCTGTCGACGGACGAGGTTCCGAAAAAGCAGAGATGAGCACATTAATGGCGTCACCTCTCGGGGCTGCCGCAAAATAGGTTTCTCCGTTGCGACGAGCGATCTCCACAATGCCGGAGCTGATCACTGTGCTACAATCTTCGTGAATGAAAATATCTTGATGAATAAAGCCAAATTCCAATCCAAGCGATTGCGCAAGCGACCTATAAAACGTGATTTCGCTGACAAAACCCTCGGCAATTAAAACATCTGGGATTGTCATTCCAAGCTGCGAAGCTTTTGCAATACCTTGCTCGATAACATCTAGCGGAACACCATATTGGCTGAGGTGAGCAACGCACAAAGGAAGACAACCACTTTCTGGAATATGCGACACTGCCCCTTCAAAACATTCGTTTTGAATAATTGAGTCTTGCGGTGGTGTTGGAGGTTCAAACCCAAACGGTCCCATCTTCGAGCCAATTCAACTTATTTCTGACGTAGCAATTATCAAAAATAATCAGAATGAAAGTAACTGTCCGAAAGGACAGCTTTTTAGGCTGAAATTTTGAATTTCCTGTCCTTTTGTACAGTTGACATTACAGAAAAATCGTCGGGAGCCCATTGACCTGATACACTTGGCTTTCTAGTGTTCGACCACTTCCGGGGCACCTCCATGCTCCAACTGTCAAGCACCCACCAAAAAATTGAGCTAATGGTGAATTCCGAAAGCCTATGATGACCCTAACTGACTTAAATTCCGAACAAACCCTGCTGGAAGCCGCGAGTGTCTCTGCCGCTTGGCCATTCGAGGAGGCGAGGAAGCTCGTCGAGCGCATTAACCGCACCGGTCAGAAAACAGTCATTTTTGAGACGGGATATGGCCCGTCGGGACTACCGCATATTGGTACGTTCGGTGAGGTGGCACGCACAACAATGGTGCGCAATGCATTCCGCGTTTTGACGGAAGACAAGGTTCCCACAAAGTTACTCTGCTTTTCGGACGACATGGATGGCATGCGCAAAGTGCCGGACAATGTGCCTAATCGGGATTCGCTCACTGAGCATCTTCATCGACCGTTGACGCGCGTACCTGACCCGTTCGGTGAATTTGAAAGCTTCGGCCATCATAACAATGCCATGCTCCGCCGGTTCCTAGATACGTTTGGCTTTGACTATGAGTTTGCAAGCGCGACGGAGTATTACACATCAGGCCGTTTCGATGATATTTTGCTGCGAGCGGCCGAACGTTATCAATCGATCATGGACATTATGCTGCCAACTCTGGGGGTAGAGCGCCAGGGAACCTATAGTTGCTTTCTTCCGATTTCACCCAAAACAGGTCGCGTACTCTATGTGCCGATGAAGCATGTTGACGGAGTGAACGGCACGATAACCTTTGATGACGATGACGGTAGCGAGGTTACGCTGCCAGTAACAGGGGGTAACGTTAAGCTGCAGTGGAAACCCGATTTCGGCGCGCGTTGGGCAGCGCTTAACATTGACTTCGAAATGTATGGCAAGGATCACCAACCGAATACTATCGTTTACGACTCCATTTGTCGTGCGCTTGGCGGCGAGCCACCCGAACATTTCGTTTACGAACTGTTTCTCGACGACAAAGGGCAGAAGATTTCTAAGTCTAAGGGCAATGGCATCACGATTGACGATTGGCTAAAATATGCCAGTCCCGAAAGCCTCGCGCTCTTTATGTATTCCAAGCCGCGTGAAGCTAAGAAGCTATATTTTGATGTCATCCCGCGCCAAGTGGACGACTATTTGACGTTTCTTGAGAAGTTTCCTGCACAGCCAATCAAAGAGAAGCTGGGAAATCCCGTGTGGCATATCCACGGGGGCCATCCTCCAACAGTGGAAACTGTCACCGATGCAATTGGTCACGTGGCATCAATTTCATTCGCAATGTTGCTCAATCTCGTTGCAGTCGCCAATTCCGATGACAAACAGGTGCTTTGGGGTTTCATCAGGCGATATGCGCCAGGAGTAACCGCCGGAAACCATCCGAAATTGGACCAAATGGCAGGTTACGCTGTTGCTTACTTCCGCGATTTTGTTCGACCTACAAAAACATACAGGCCGCCAACAGAATTAGAAGTCACGGCACTAACAGATCTGGCCGAAGCGCTCGCCTCACATGAAGGATCAACAGATGGCGACGCCCTTCAGGCGGTCATCTACGAAATCGGTCGCAAGCATTTCCCCGATGTCAGCGGCAAGACCAAGAGCCCTGATGGTCGTCCGGGCGTCTCGCAGCAATGGTTCTCGACACTGTATCAGGTTTTGCTTGGTGCAGAGCGCGGTCCACGATTTGGCTCGTTTGCCGCGCTCTACGGTGTTTTGGGCACTCGAAATTTGATCTCAAAAGCCCTCGCGGGTGTATTGATTTCGGAGCAAGCGGATTATCTTGCAAAATTGAAGCAGTCTAAGGACTTCTGAGAACAACGGTTTATGTTCCAGTTTATTGGCTAGCCCACAATATCCGGTTGACGGAAACGACGTCGGCTACTGCATAATTGCGTTCAGCTGCCCCCCGTTTTGGGAGATCAATATCGATCGTCCTGTTGGTCTTTCGCTTTAGAATACCAGCGACAAGATCATCATTTCTCAACCTGATTAAAACTCTATCACCCCGCCGAAGCGGAACAGTTGGCGAAGCGATTAAGATGTCATTCTCACGATACATGGGAAGCAACGCATCACTATCGAGCTCGATGGCAAATACAAGATCAATTGGCAGATCTGGAAACTCAATTTCGTCCCAATCTTCACCAATTGGATTTCCGGCAGCATCAAAGGCCGATATCAGTTTTGAATAGGTGACCAGCGGCAGCACGCGCGACGAACGCGGAGGTCTATCGACTTGAATCAATGAAATAAAGCCGTCGAGGTCCATCCGGGTCGATGACAGAATTTTCGAGATTGACTCAGTAGAGGGCCATCTTAATCGTCCATCACGCGACGTTCGCTTTGATTTATTAAATGTCGTAGGGTCAAGACCAGCACGCTTAGCTAATCCTGATACAGAAAGCCCGTTTCGGCCCGCTAAACTATCAATAGCAGCCCATATTTGACCGTGAGTTAGCATTGAAGTCTCGTTTGGTAAAGCCATGATGAATACCATCCATTGTTGTTACATAAGACAATAATCTGTACCTATTGTCTATATAGGTAATTTGTCCGATAAATTGCAAGCAGAATTTCGTGACCTTTTTTGAAATTTCTTTAGCTCTCAAATATCCGGCCATTTCCGAGCACGATGCAGGAGGGGCATGCCGCGAAATATTGCTCATTTTTAGATTATCGATTTATAGTCTGGGATGGGCGGAAGCTACCTATAATCGTTGGCACACACTTGTTGGCATTGATCAAAAGAAATTGTATCGTTTATATGAGACGTCAGATGGGTATGCCCAGCGTCCCAGGGAACTAATTGCCTATTCGATACAGCGATCGGCTTGAAATATAAATTCAAACTCGGAGGATAACACATGATAAAGCATTTTTTTTCTGCTGCCACTTTTGCGATGTTTATGTTTGGCACCGCATCAGCGGCTGATCTCGGTGGAAAAGTCCTTAAAGTAGGCTCGGATACCACCTACCCGCCAATGGAAACCGTTGACCCTGCGACAGGGCAAATTGTTGGATTTGATGTTGACCTCGTGAATGCGATCTGCGCCAAGATCAACTGCAAAGCTGAATTCGTTACGACTGCTTGGGACGGTATATTTGGTGCTTTGCAACAGGGAAGTTTTGATCTTGTGGCATCCGGGGTCTCTATCACCGACGAGCGCAAACAGACAATGGATTTCACCGAGCCATACCTTATTGTGAGCCAGGCTGTTTTGCTGCGGGTCGCGGATGAAGGCCTGACGATCGACGAATTCAAGACAAAAGGCTATAAGCTAGCTGCTCAGACCGCAACAACCAATGCAACCTTGGCAGAAGAGCTTCTGGGGCGCGATAATGTCGCACTCTATGATACGTTCACCGGCGCAGTGGTCGCTCTTAAGAATGGCGACGTCAAAGGTGTTGTAATTGATGGTACAAGTGCCGCGGCGTACGGAAAAGAATTTGCCGGAGAACTTGTTGTAGGAATCAAGGGGTTAAAATCAGATCCTCTCGGTCTGGTCTTCAAAAAAGGCGATGAGCGGCGCGATGCCTTTAACGAGGGCCTTAAGGCAATCAAAGCCGACGGCACTGTTGACAAGCTTGTTGCCAAGTATTGGGGCTCTGCCAACTAATAGATCCGACAAAAATGGATATTGTGATCAGCCGGCCCTGCAAGATCATGGGCCGGTTGCTTCACCCTGATCACGATTGGCATTACGATGATAACTCGTTTGGCACGGATCCGACCCAGTAATCTCGTTATCTTCGCTGCGCTACCCTTTATCATCTACCTTTTTTCGTCGGTTCCTAATTATCGCCGTTCGTTCATCGCCATTCTCGGCGTTGAAAGTGGAGCACTAACATTATTGGCCAGTGCAGCTTTAGTGTTCATGATTTTCTTTTTTGGAACCCTACTTCCATTCTTTTCTCTAAGAGATAGGTTAAACACTAAACGCCAACGCTCGATAGCGTTTACCGCGCTTTTTTTAAACGTGTTTCTCGCCTACTATCTCGCAGCAATTGCTGATATTTCAATGTTTATCGGCTCAATCGTTGCAAACCTAGTTGATCCAAGCCAATCGGAAATGGTGGTCCGCGCAGTAACGCCGAGACGCCTAACACCTGACGCGTTGTTACACGTCTCCGCAGTTTTTCAACACTTAACCTGGGCGTATGTGGCGCTCACAACTGTCCTATCGGGATTAGTTTTACTGATTTTTTCGAACCGCGATAACATCTTTGCGCGATACTCACTCATTGCTCTTTTCATCCTGAATGGAAGTGGTCTACTTTTTCTCCTGCTTGTGGCCCATCTTGGCTTTGCATCAGGGCTCTTCACCTCAATTCGCGCCGGTCTTTTCGCGTATCTTCTTGCAGCAATTCTTGGTTTAATCTGGGCAAGCATGCTCCGCATGACGTTGAAGCGCCCCACGATTGCAATTTATGCCACTGTCTCGTGCGTAATGCTTGCCAGCGCTCTCGCATTCTATCTCCAGCCAAAAACTACCTATGTGTTGGCAGGCAGCCTTGAAAACAGCGTAGCAATCATCAAGGGGACGCCCAAATCCCTGGTAGACGCTATTCGATACGGCCAGTTTGATGCCTCGATAACTCGGGAAATCGGACTCAGAAGCGCAGCGTCGCCGGAACATGCGCTAAGATTACTGGCGGATAGGAAAGAGGTATCGGCTGTATTTCTTCCAATCGACTTCACACCCATTGATTCGACAGAAATCTGGCGAACAGAGTTCCTGCCGGAGCAGTTCCAAACGCCGGCCATTGCCCTCCTCGTCGGTGGATTGCTACTTGGTCTCTTGACGATCAGTGCTTTTCAGCATCACCGTCATCCGCTTTCCGTCAGTGCCGAGTTTTTTATCGACACCGTCCGCGGCATTCCCATGCTCGTGATCATTCTTTTCATCGGTCTACCACTCGCAGGTTCGATCAAGGACGTCACCGACGGCGCGATTGATCTGCCTAATGTACTGCGTGGCGTTATCGCAATTGCCATTGGCTATTCAGCGTATCTCGCAGAAATATTCCGCGCCGGCATCGAAGCCGTTCCGCGCAGCCAGATCGAAGCCGCACGATCACTCGGCTTGAGCACCTGGCAGTTGGCGCGTTTAGTCGTTTTGCCGCAGGCGTTGCGCATCGTTATTCCACCGTTAGGTAATGAATTCATCGCGATGCTCAAAGATACATCGTTGCTCTCGATCCTCTCGGTTCGAGATATGACCCAGCGCATGCGCGAATTCCAGTCCGCCAGCTTTCTGCCGTTTGCGCCCTTCAACTCCGCTGCTCTTCTCTATGTCTGCATGACCTTGGCAGCAGCAAGTCTTATCGGATTTATTGAAAGAAAATATGATGTCAAATCACGTTGAGGGTTTTGATGCGCTAATGCAGTCTGCCCGCGCGTTAAAGCTACCACGTCAATTTCTCGTGGGTGCGGCGACCTGTGCGTATCAGATCGAAGGCGCCCCGTTCTGTGACGGAAAGGGGGAAAGCATCTGGGATCGCTTTACAAAGAAGCCCAGCGCGATAATCGACGGATCGTCTGGCGATATCGCCTGTGACCACTATCACCGCATGAGTGAAGACATTGCTCTGATGAAACAGTTGGGTCTCTCAGCTTATCGCTTTTCAACAGCGTGGACGCGGATCATTCCTGATGGAAGTGGCTCCATTAATCAGGCAGGCTTGGATTTTTATTCACGCCTCATCGACGAGCTTCTTGCAGCTCATATCGCACCTTTTCTAACCCTTTATCACTGGGACCTGCCGCAACTACTGCAGGATAAGGGTGGTTGGTATAATCGTGACACCGCGTACCATTTCGCCAATTACGCCGACGCTGTCAGTCGTGCATTTGGTGATCGCGTCAAACATTGGACAACACTCAACGAACCGTGGACATTCTGCTGGTCAGGCTACGCAACTGGAGAAGACGCGCCTGGCCTTAGCGATGGGGCACGTGGCGGCTTGGTCTCGAGCCATCATGCGCTGCTGGGACATGGACTAGCAGTTCCATTAATCAGAGCGAATGCAGCAAAAGCATCTGTCGGCATTGTGTTCGATTTGAATGTTGTTGCCCCGGCAACGACCTCTGAATCTGACGTAGCGGCTGCAAAACGCTTCGATGGCGCTCAAAATCGCTGGTTTCTTGATGCAGTGTTCAAAGGAGCGTATCCCGAGGACATGCTAAACCTATGTGGCGATCTTCTCACTGAGATCGAGAATAGTGACAATCAGATCATTGCTGCGCCAATCGACTATCTTGGTATCAACATTTATCGCCGATCGATTATGGCGAAAGGTACTGAATTACCCCCTCTGAACTTTCAACGTGTTAGCCCGCCCGGCAACTATTCTGCCGTCAATTACGAAATTTGGCCCGAATGCGTCCATGATGTGTTGCAATATGTGCATCAAAATTATGCTCCAAAGGAAATCTTTATTTCCGAGAATGGCCTTGCTCTCGCACATGAAATTGTGACGGATGAGGGTGAAATACATGATCCAATTCGTGGAAAATATCTTGTTGATCACCTTTCCCAGATTGCGCGTGCAGCAAAGGAGGGAATTCCGGTGAAAGGATATTTTGTCTGGACTCTGATGGACAATTTCGAATGGGCATACGGTTACACCGTTCCCTTCGGCATTGTTCATGTTGATTTTGAAACCCAGAGACGCCGCATTAAAGATAGCGGTAAAATTTTTGCGATTATTGCGAAAAACTGTTCAGACTCATGATATTCGACCCTAGCTCCACAATCCTGATTACAGGAGCAAATCGCGGAATTGGACTAGAATTTGTCCGTCAATATGCAGAAATTGGCTGCAAAATCATCGCCTGTTGTCGGAATTCATTGTCCATAGATGCGGTGCAAGCGTTGGATGTCGCTGTTGAAATCGAGTCACTTGATGTTGCTGACTCCACTTCAATAGAGTCACTCGGCGACAGGCTCTCCGGGCGCGCAATAGACCTTGTGATCAACAATGCCGCCGTTCGAGGCCACATTGGTGGTCTTGCAGATATTGATCCTGATGACTTCCTCGCGACGATGAAGGTGAATGTGCTTGCACCGCTCTTGCTCACCCGCGCGCTCCTTCCAGCCCTTTCGTCGGGACGGGGTCGAACGGTAGCAATGATCAGCAGTCGGGCTGGATCCATCACAGAAGGGCATGACGATGACGGCGACTACGCCTATCGCTGTTCCAAATCTGCGCTCAATATGGCAACTGCAAAATTGGCTTACGAATTCCGGACGTTAACCGTTATTTCACTGCATCCTGGTTGGGTTAAAACTGACATGGGTGGCCGTGATGCAGAAATTCCGGTTTCTGAAAGCGTTGCCGGTATGAGACGCGTACTCTCAACCCTTTCACCTTTAGCTAGTGGAGCATTTCTAGCCCATGACGGCTCTACCATCGCTTGGTAAGAGAGTCGTATTCATTCAACCGCATCAAATGCCCGTTCGAGGACTTGCATCAACAGGTCGGCATGCTCAGCCTTAAACACCATCGCCGGACGCATCTTGATGACATTGTCATGCGGACCATCTGTTCCCAATAAGACGCCATATTCCTTGCATTTCTCTACAATTCGTGCGGCATAAGCTGTTGCAGGAACCTTGTTCAGACGATCTTCCACTAGTTCAATACCGAGCATCAATCCACGACCGCGGACATCGCCAATCCGGGGATGCCGATCCATGAGCCTTCGCATCCGAGCCATTAGATCATTGCCAAGCATCAACGCATTTTCGCGTAAGTGATCGCGTTGGATTATTTCCAACACTTTCAAGCCGACTGAACACGATACGGCAGAACCACCAAACGTATTGAAATATTCCATCCCGTTGTTGAAGCTTTCAGCAATCTCGCGTGTCGTGACGACTGCCGCCATAGGATGCCCATTTCCAATGGGCTTGCCCATGGTGATGATATCGGGAACAGCCCCTTCACCTTCGAAGCCCCAGAAGTGATCCCCGACACGGCCAAAGCCAATTTGCACCTCATCGGCAATCACAACAGCACCTGCCGCGCGGGCGGCTGCATAGGCAGCTGGGAGATATCCGGGTGGAAGCACAATCTGTCCCGCGGAACTTGGAAGCGATTCCGCAATAAAGGCCGCCGGCTTGTGCCCTGCCTCGGCAAGTTGATTGATAGCAGTCGTAACCGAGGCTGCGTAACGAGGCCCGATCTCGTCACGCGGCCAATCGACTGGGGCGCGATAGGCATCAGGTAAAGCCGCTTCGCCCGTTGTAGACGGTCTGCCCAATCCACCCTTACGCTTATACTTATAGGGGCTGATTTCAATGAGCGAGATGGCATGGCCATGATAGGCCCAATCAAGTGCCACGACTCCTTGCGCTTGCGTATGCTGGCGAGCAAGCCGGAGGGCGAGATCATTCGCCTCGCTGCCGCTACAGACAAAAGCCGCCACGGTGAGGCTCTTCGGCAACGTTGCCGTTAGGGCTTCGGCATAAGAAATGATGGCATCGTGCAGATAGCGCGTATTCGTATTGAGTATCCCCGCCTGCCGCGCCAATACTTCCACGACTTCGCTGTTGGCATGACCGAGATGCGCCACATTATTGTAGCAATCGAGATAGGCACGCCCGCGATCATCATAGAGAAACACGCCCTCCCCGCGCACGATCTTCATTGGAGTCTTGTAGGAAATGCTGAGATTGCGGAGTAGTTTTTCGCGTCGGAGTTTCATGATCTCGTCATTTGAACGACCGTGTTGTTCAAATGACTCCATTGGAACACCCGCAAGCGTTGCTGCATTCGGGAACAGTTCTGCCCAGACTGCCTTGTAGTCCGGCTCCCCGGCACCGATCACGTCAGCAGCGCTTTCCGGCTTATAGGTCAGGATTTGCAGATGCAGATGCGGAGCCCAACCACCATTTTCGGTGTTGCGTCCCAATTGGCCAATCACATCACCCGCTTCTAGAACTTCGCCAAGGTGTCGCGCATGCACCGTGCCTGCGCTCAAATGCCCCCAAAGCGTATAAAACCGGATACCCTCGACGGGATCATGTTGCAGTAAAACGGCGTGGCCATAATCAAGCGGCAAATCGGTTGCATAGAGATCAATGACCCTCCCGGCCAAGGGGGCCCTAACATTCGCTCCCGCATCCAGAAACAAATCAAGCCCCAGATGCAGCGACCGGCGCTTGCCCGCAGCCATGCGGGAAACAAAAGCTTCGGTCGTGTAAACTGGTCGATCCTCACCCCACGGGCCGATGCCCAAGGAGGCCCCTTCCCGGGCAGCAATTTCCAGCCATGCTTTTTCTGCTGTGTCCGGCCGCCCCTCAGCCGAGGCCCGCGCGACGGGATGCTGTATGTCCCCAAACGGCACAAGTGCCTTTGCCATCATCGCACAGGGTTGATCCAGAACGGGGGCCATGTTTTGCCGATTGGCCTCAATCCAGGCAATAATCGCCTGTGCGCCGGACGCTGCCTCAAATCCGCATGCTTGGCGCAAGAGAGCCGAGACAAAAACCGGATCCATCTGCCTCAAACGCGTCAAAAGCGCCCATGCGGGGGCCTCGCTGATCGCGAGATAGGCGTTGTCTTCAATCCGCTTTCGTCTCGACGCCGAGAGAGTTACGCTAATCACGAGTCGAAGCGCGATAAGGTCAAACAAGAGATCGATTTCATCCGGCCTTAAGGGATTCACGCGATGGAACCCACCCACAATTCTTGCCGCATCCTCGATTGGTGCATCGCGGTCCATCATCGCGTAGGCGGCAGCCACCGCGACTTCATTGATTAGGGGTGAATGCAATGCATCACCAAAATCTATGATCCCGGCAATTCCGCCATCGTGTGTCTCATCGACCAACACATTGTAGTCGTTGGCGTCGGCATGAATGACCTGCACCCGGCAGCGTTTGAGTTGCGCTGCAACTCCGCTATCGAACCGATCAAGAAAATAAGTGATGATCTCCCGCCGAACCGGGTCATCAATAAATTGCAGTCGAGCACGGGAACGACCCGCTTGGGTGAGGTCCCAATCAAAATCACGAATGGCGCCTGCATGGGCAAAGCCCTGCAAGGCTAAGGTTAGCAACCCAAGCGTTTCGCCAAGTCCATCAAATTGTTGTTCCGTCTTTTTACCCAGAGCGAACGGCTTCCCCGGCAGCCATGAAACAGCCCGCACGAAATGAACGCGCCCATCGCTACCCTGACATCGTCCAAGCCATTCACCGTTAAGGGTCTTCCGGATGTGTGGCAAAGGCAGCGAAGGGTACATCTCAAAGGCATGGCTCAGCAAGGCGGCCTGAAAATCTAGCGCCTGTTGATCTTCCGCCCCATTGGCGATCTTGATCACCCACCCTTGACCATTCACTTCTGTCAGCCGGACATTCTGGTCCCGTTCGCTCTCCAGCGCGGCGACAATTCCCTCAAGTCCATAAATTTCACGTACAAGTGCGCAAACTTCATCAAGCGAAAATTGAGGCGGCAATTCGGTAAGTACTGACACAGCGCAGGAATCCTTTTAAATTCGAGCGCTCAATGAGCCTTGAGACCCTGCTTTCGTCAACCCCTCCTGCCACTCTAAATCTTGAATAACGGCCTGAAAACAACGTGCTCTAGTTCAGTCAGCCCTTCTTGGCAAACGGATTAGCCGTTGGGCCACCTTTGCCTTGAGACTGCTGGTAGGCCGATGTTCCACCCTTTGACTGATTCTTGTCGGCTTTTGGCTTTTTTGTCTCTTTATTCCCTTTTAATTGCCCCTTAGCCATGAAATTCTCCTTTGATAGAACGCCCATGAGTGGACGGTCGGATTTAGCTTAGCAGATTAATGCCTGCAAGGATGTCAAAAGAAATACGGATTTCATCGGCAATACACTCAAGTTCTGTTCTGATAAAACGTTCAAACTTCTTAAAAGGGAAATATCGTCTTCAAACAATTGGCCCCTTTGAACCATGACGACGTAATCGATTGTTTCAAGAACAAAGCTCTACCGTTTAATCTGCAGCAAATTTAAAAAATGAGGCTGACATAGATAGCAGAAAAAAGCTATTTATGTCAGATGGTTAGGCAAAGGCGAAAGAGCAGGCTTCTTCCAAGTATTCAAGTAGAGCTGATTAAGTAATTTGTAGCGGGCGCAACGGCTCGAACGTCGGCCGAATTGGTCGGTGTGAACCGGCATACGGCAACGCTCTATTTTCATACACTTCGAGAAATGATCGCCGAGCAAATGGCTGCCGAGGCCCCGTTCCTTGCTGGGGAGATTGAGGTTGATGAGAGCTATTTTGGCGGCGTTCGAAAGGGCAAACGTGGACGAGGGGCCGCCGGAAAGGTGCCGGTCTTTGGTCTCCTCAAGCGTGGTGGCAGGGTTTACACAGTCATGATCGAGGATGCTAAGTCTCAGACATTGCTGGGAATTATAAGAGATCGCATTCAACCGGACAGCATCGTCTATACCGACAGCTTCCGCTCCTACGACGTTCTGGATGTCTCGGAGTTCCGACATGTTCGCATTAATCATTCGGAGACATTCGTCGAAGAGAAAAGCCACATCA